>Ga0194131_10001338_pt1 | contig 42307 bp, 43 predicted proteins | sample TA2KigO120mmetaG_FD_148631 | JGI IMG/M metagenome (GOLD analysis project Ga0194131, IMG submission 148631) | Freshwater microbial communities from Lake Tanganyika, Tanzania - TA2015053 Kigoma Offshore 120m | ecosystem: Environmental > Aquatic > Freshwater > Lake | place: Tanzania: Lake...
GGGCGGCGGCCGCGAGGCCGGCGTGCGCGCCGCGCGCGACGAGTTCTACAAGGGCGAGACCGCGAAGCGCATCGCGGAGTTCCATCGCGCGGAGGACGGCCCGCTCGCGCTCGAGGACCTGACCTCGTTCGAGGTCGAGGTCGCGCCCGCGCTCTTCGGCCGGTTCCGCGACTACGAGATGGCCGTGTGCGGCTTCTGGTGCCAGGGGCCGGTGTTCCTGCAGATGCTGAACCTGCTCGACGGCGTCGACCTCGAGCGGCTCGGGCACAACTCGCCCGCGTACCTCCACATGCTGATCGAGACCATGAAGCTCGCGTTCGCCGACCGCGAGGCGTACTACGCCGATCCGAATTTCGTCGAGATCCCGGCGGAGCGCCTCCTGTCGAAGGCGTACGCGGAGGCGCGCCGCGCGCTCGTCCGCGACAAGGCGTGGCCGGAGATGCCGCCCGCGGGCGACCTCGCCGCCCAGTCGCCGCGCACCGCGGCGCCGGCGATCGCGGGCGGCTCCACCGACTTCCTCGACACCAGCTACGTGGCGGTGATCGACGCCGAGGGCAACGCGTTCTCGGCGACGCCGAGCGATCCGAACACCGACTCGCCCGTGGTGGCGGGGGTCGGCTGCGTGGTGTCGCCGCGCGGCTCGCAGGGCTGGCTCGATCCCGCGCACAAGAGCGTGGTGGCCCCGGGCAAGCGCCCGCGGCTCACGCCCGCGCCGGCGATGGCGTTCCGCGACGGCAAGCCCTTCATGCCGTTCGGCACGCCGGGCGGCGACGTGCAGCAGCAGGCGATGCTGCAGTTCTTCCTCAACGTGACGGTCTTCGGGATGCCGCCGCAGCGCGCGGTCGAGGCGCCGCGGGTCGCGACGCGCAGCTTCCCGGACTCGTTCTGGCCCCACGTGTACGCGCCGAACAAGCTCGAGGCGGAGGGCCGCATCCCCGCGGAGACGCGCGAGGCGCTCGCGGCCATGGGGCACGACGTCTCCGTGTGGCCGGACATGGAATGGCGCGCGGGCGCGGTCGACGCGGTGATGGTGGACGCGGACGGCGTGCGCTGGGCCGCGGCGGATCCGCGCCGCGGCGCTCACGCGATCGCGGGCTGAGCAGCTAGCCCGCGGCAGCCGGGGCGGGCGCGAGCGGCGGCGTGCGCACGACCGGCTGCTCGCGGATCGCGAGCGACAGCCCGGCGGCGACGATCGCCATGACGGCCGCGGAGATGAACGCCGGCGAATAGCTGCCGGTCCACTCGAAGATCCAGCCCGCGAGCGCGGCGCCGAGCGCCGAGCCCACCTGGTGCGCGAAGAAGATCCAGCCCGAGAGCTCGCCCACGGAGAAGCGCCCGAAGATGTTCGCGGTGAGCGTCGTCGTCGGCGGCACCGTCGAGATGTAGTTCAGCCCGAAGATCGCCGCCCACAGGTGGAGCGACGGCGCGTTCCACACGTAGAGCAGGAAGATCAGCGAGATGCCGCGCATGAAGTAGTAGAAGGCGAGCGGCCCGCGGCGCCCGAAGCGGTCGCAGATCCAGCCGGACCCGATCGTGCCGAGCACGTTCATGGCGCCCATCACACCGAGCGCGGTGGACGCCTGGATCTCCGTGAAGTTGTGCTCGAGCGCGTGCGGCATGAAGTGTGTGAGCACCATGCCGTTCGAGGTGTAGCCGCACACGAAGAACGTCGCCATCAGGAGCCAGAACTGCGGCGCGCGCGACGCCTCGCCGAAGCCGACGCGTCCCGCCTTCTGCGCGGCGGCGACTTCCGCCGAGGTCTGCGCGCGGCCGGTGGCGCCGTAGGGCGCGAGCCCGCGCTCTTCGGGATCGTTGCGCAGGAGGGCGAGCGTGAGCGGCAGCACGAGGAGGAAGAGCGCGACGCCGAGCCAGATGAAGCTCGTGCGCCAGCCGTAGGCGAGCGTGAGGCCGGTCGCGAGGGGGATCACCACGAGCTGGCCGGCCGACATCGCGCCGCCCGCGATGCCCATCGCGAGCCCGCGCCGTCCCTCGAACCAGCGCGAGATGACCGCGGAGCCGGTCGTCATAGCGGCGCCGCCGGCGCCGAGGGCCATGAGGCTGGTGCTGACGTAGAGGTGCCAGAGCTGCTGCACGAACGCGGAGCCGAGCGCGCCGATGCCGAGCAGCACGAGCGCGATCCCGACGATCTTGCGGGGGCCCCAGCGGTCCGCCAACCGTCCCCACACCGGGCCCACGGCGCCGAGCAGAAGGAGCGAGATCGCCGCCGCGCCCGAGAGCGCGCCGCGGGTCCACCCGAACTCCGCCTCCATCGGCTTGATGTAGACGCCGAAGACCGCGCGGATGCCGGAGGCGGCCATCATGCAGAGGGTCAGGGCGCCGAGGACGATCCAGGCGGGGTGGATCCGGGACGGCTGGCTCATGGCGCTTCAGATGCGGGCAGGCGGGCGGGGCGATTCACCCGGCCATGCTAGACGGGCGGGGCCGGGCGGGCACAGGGCCAATAGGCCCCGTGCCCGCCGGGCCACGGATCAGACGATCTCGGCCTTGGCCGCGCGGCGGAAGACGATCGCGTCGCCCTCCACGTCGACCGTGACCACGTCGCCCTCCTTGAACTCGCCCTCGAGAATCCGCAGCGCGAGCGGGTCCTGCACGAGCCGCTGGATCGTGCGCTTCAGCGGCCGCGCGCCGAACGTCGGGTCGTAGCCTTCGCGGCCGAGCAGCTCCTTGGCGCGGTCGGTCACCTCCAGCTCGATGCGGCGGTCGGCGAGCCGGCGCCGCAGGTGCTCGAGCTGGATCCCGACGATCTTGCCGAGCTGGTCCCGGTCGAGCGGCGTGAAGATCACGACCTCGTCGATCCGGTTCAGGAACTCCGGACGCAGCGTGTTGCGCAGCTCCTGCATCACGACCGGCCGCAGCTTCTCCGGCTTTTCGTACTCCCGGAACAGGTGACTGCCGAGGTTCGACGTCATGATCACGACCGTGTTGCGGAAGTCCACCGTGCGGCCGTGCCCGTCGGTGAGCCGGCCGTCGTCGAGGAGCTGCAGCAGCACGTTGAACACGTCGCCGTGCGCCTTCTCGATCTCGTCGAAGAGCACCACGGAGTACGGGCGCCGCCGCACCGCCTCGGTGAGCTGCCCGCCCTCGTCGTAGCCGACGTAGCCGGGCGGGGCGCCGATGAGGCGCGCCACGGTGTGCTTCTCCATGTACTCCGACATGTCGAGGCGGATCATGGCGCGCTCGTCGTCGAACATGAACTCGGCCAGCGCGCGCGCCAGCTCGGTCTTGCCGACGCCGGTGGGGCCGAGGAACAGGAACGAGCCGATCGGCCGGTTCGGATCGGACAGGCCGGCGCGGCCGCGGCGCACGGCGTTCGCCACCGCGCGGATCGCTTCCTCCTGGCCGATGACCCGCTGGCCCAGGCGCGCTTCCATCTGCACGAGCTTCTGGACCTCGCCCTCCATCAGGCGCGTGACGGGGATGCCCGTCCACTTCGCCACGACGGCCGCGATGTCTTCCTCGTCCACCTCGTTGCGGACCATCGGCGCCTCGGCGGCCGTGCCGTCCCCCTGCGCCTCGAGCTCCGCGCGCTCGCGCTCGAGCCGCGGGAGCACCGCGTGCTGCAGCTCGGCCGCGCGGCTCCAGTCCGCCGAGCGCGTGGCCTCGTCGAGCGCCTGGCGCGTCTCGTCGATCTGCTTCTTGACGTTCGAGAGGCGGCCCATGCCGCCCTTCTCCGCCTGCCACCGCGCGGTGAGCGCCGTCGACTTCTCCTTGAGCTGCGCGAGCTCCGCGTCGAGCCGCGCGAGGCGCTCGCGGGAGGCGGGATCGTCGTCGCGCGCGATCGACACGCGGTCGATCTGGAGCTGGGTGATGCGGCGGTCCACGTCGTCCAGCTCCTGCGGCTTCGACTCCATCTGCATGCGGATGCGCGCGGCCGACTCGTCGACGAGGTCGATCGCCTTGTCGGGCAGGAAGCGGTCCGCGATGTAGCGGTGCGAGAGCACGGCGGCGGCGACGAGCGCCGCGTCCTTGATCTTCACGTTGTGGTGCTGCTCGTACTTCGGCTTGAGGCCGCGGAGGATCGAGATCGTGTCCTCGACCGTCGGCTCCTTCACGACCACCGGCTGGAAGCGGCGCTCGAGCGCGGGGTCCTTCTCGATGTGCTTGCGGTATTCGTCGAGCGTGGTCGCGCCCACGCAGCGCAGCTCGCCGCGCGCGAGCGCGGGCTTGAGCATGTTGGCGGCGTCCACCGCCCCCTCGGCCGCGCCCGCGCCGACCAGCGTGTGCAGCTCGTCGATGAAGCAGATGATCTGGCCCTCGGACTCGGTGATCTCCTTCAGCACGGCCTTGAGCCGGTCCTCGAACTCGCCGCGATATTTCGAGCCTGCGACCATCGCGCCGATGTCGAGCGAGACCAGCCGCTTGTCCTTGAGGCCTTCCGGCACGTCGCCCGCCACGATGCGCTGGGCGAGGCCCTCGACGATCGCGGTCTTGCCCACGCCCGGCTCGCCGATGAGCACCGGGTTGTTCTTGGTGCGGCGCGAGAGCACCTGGATCACGCGGCGGACCTCTTCGTCGCGGCCGATGACGGGATCGAGCTTGCCCTTGCGCGCCGCTTCCGTGAGGTCCTTCGCGTAGCGCTGCAGCGCCTGGTACTTGTCTTCCGGGTTCTGATCGGTCACGCGCTGGGTGCCGCGGACTTCGACGAGCGCCCGGTAGATGGCTTCGGAGGTGACACCGTTGGCCTTGAGCACGCGGCCGGCGGCGCCGTCGCGGTCCTGCGCGGCGGCGAGCAGCAGGTGCTCGGTCGAGACGTACTCGTCCTTCAGGCGCTCGGCTTCGGCCTGCGCGCGCTCGAGCATCGCCCGCGCGCGCTCGCTGACGTACTGGCCGCTGCCGCCGCGCACCGACGGAAACTTCGTCACCTCCGCCGTCAGCGCGGTCTGGACCGTCTCCGCCCGCGTGCCGAGCTTGGCGAGCACGGGACCCACCACGCCCTCGCGCTGCTGCAGGAGCGCGAGCAGGATGTGCTCCGGCTCCACCGCCTGGTGATTGTGCTGGTCCGCCAGCGATTGCGCCGCCTGGACCGCTTCCTGAGCCTTGACCGTCAGCTTGTCGAGTCGCATGTCCCTTATCCCTGGTAGGCGCGCGGGTTGTCCGTGCGCAACGCGTTGAGCTGCCGGTAGAGCGCGAGCTCTTCCTCGGTGAGCGAGGACGGCAGCACGATCTTCACCTTCACGAGCTCATCCCCCGCGCCGCCGCCTTTCGGTTTCGGCATGCCGTACCCGGGGAGCCGGAACGTCCGGCCGCTGGACGTGGCCGGCGGCACCTTCATCGACACCTTGCCCTTGAGCGTCGGGACTTCCACCGTGGTGCCGAGCGCGGCCTCCGGCGGCGTCACCGGCAGCTCGACGTGCACATCGTCCCCCTTGCGCTCGAACATGGGGTGCGGGGCGACCGTGATCTCGAGATAGAGGTCGCCGCGCGTCCCTCCGCCCGTGCCGTCGCCGCCTTCGCCCGCGACGCGCACCCGTTGGCCCGTGCGGACGCCCGCGGGGATCCGCACCTCGAGCTGACGCCGCGTTCGCCGCGCCCCGCCGCCGCCGCACGTCTCGCACACGCGGTGGTCCGTGTGGCCCGAGCCGTGGCACGTCGGGCAGGGCTCCTGGCCCTCCAGCGTGAACGACTTCCGGGCACCCTGGTACGCCTCTTCGAGCGTGATCTCGACCGCGGCCTGCACGTCGCCGCCGCGGCCACGGCCGCCGCCCCGCCGCGTCTCGGCTCCGAATAGATCCTCGACGTTGAAGCCGGGACCGCGCCGCGCGCCGCCGCGCCCGCCGCCGCCGAGATCGCCGAAGATCGTTCGGAAGAAATCGGAGAAGTCGCCGGCGTCACCGAAGTCCTGCGTATGGAAGCCGCCGCCCGGCCCGCCCGGCGCCGTCTGCGCGTACCGCTGCCAGTCGGGACCGAGCGTGTCGTACCGCTGCCGCTTCTCGGGATCGGAGAGCACTTCGTAGGCTTCCGCGATCTGCCGGAACTTCGCGGCGTCGTCCTTCCCCTTCGCGACGTCGGGGTGATATTTCCGCGCGAGCTTCCGGTACGCCGACTTGATGGTCTTGGCGTCGGCCTTTCGATCGACCCCGAGCGTCTTGTAGTAGTCCCGGAACTCGACAGCCATAATGTCTTATAGAAAGTGTAGCAGCTAATCTGAGTCTGTCAGACTCACTCAAAACTTTCCGGGAAGGTCTCTAAATCGCTTCTATTTCTAGATGTTGGAGGCCATTGAGGCCGCAGGCCTCTCGCAGTAGAGACCTCGCCGGGGCTGTGTAGTCGGTGCCGATGTCGCTGTGGTGGGGTGCTCTGCCCTACAAGGCTAGCGGGGCGGGGTCGCGGGCGGGGCGGGCCGAGGGCGGCCGGGCGGGGCCGGTGGACCAGTTCCCCGCGCACCGAGGATTCCGCGACTACGGTGTCGATGGAAATAGCTGGCGGCTAAACCGGGCGCGACGGGTTAGGGGTCAGAGGCCCCGCCCGGCCGCCCTCGGCCCGCCCCGCCCGCGACCCCGCCCCGCTAGCCTTTACCGACGGAGAACGCCACGTACAACGACATCTGCCCCCGCTGCAACAGCACGGTGAGCCGGTCACCCTCTTTGGCGTCCTTGGTGAGCCGCTCGAAGTCGCCCATGGTCCGCACGCGCTGGCGGTTGATCTCGCGGATGACGTCGCCCCGCTGCACGCCGGCCTCGGCGGCGGGGCTGCCGTCCTCGATGCGCGCCACGACCACGCCCTCGGGGGCGGGGAGGTTGAGCTGGCGCGCGATCTCGGGCGTCACCGCGCGGACGTCGAGCCCGAGCAGCGACTTGCCCCGCTGGCCGTTCCCACCGCCGCGCGCGACCTGCTGCTCGTCCGGCGCCTCGCCGATGCGGATCTCGAGCGTCCTCTCGCTCTGGTCGCGCAGGACCTTCAGCTTCGCGTCCTGGTTCGGATTCGCCAGCCCGACCGCGCGCTGCAGGTCCGCCGGCGCCTCCATCTTCTTGCCGTTGAACTCGAGCAGGACGTCGCCGGAGCGGAGCCCGCTCTTGCTCGCGGGGCTGTCGGGGAGGACGTCGGAGATGAGGACGCCCTTCGTGTCCCGGGCGCCGAACGACTTCGCGAGCTCGGGCGTGAGGGGCTGGATCGACACCCCGAGCCAGCCGCGGGTGACCTTGCCTTTCGCGACGAGCTCCGTATAGATCTTCTTCGCCATGTTGACGGGGATCGCGAAGCCGATCCCCGAGCCGCCCGCCACGATCGCGGTGTTGATGCCGATGACCTCGCCCTGCATGTTCACGAGCGGGCCGCCGGAGTTACCCGGGTTGATCGCGGCGTCCGTCTGCAGGAAGTCGTCGAACGGCCCCTGGCCGATCTGGCGCGCCTTCGCGCTGATGATCCCCGCGGTGACCGTCGCCTGCAGCCCGAACGGCGAGCCGACCGCGATGACCCAGTCGCCGACCTGCATGCGCTCGGAGTCGCCGAGGCGGGCGTACTTGAACGAGCCCTTGCCGTCGTCGAGCCGGAGGACGGCGAGGTCGGTCTTCTTGTCCATCCCGATGACCTTGGCGCGATGCTTGGCCCCCTCGACGGTGACGACCTCGATGTCGGTCGCCTTCTCGACGACGTGGGCGTTGGTCAGCGCGATCCCGCTCGGGTCGACGATGACGCCCGAGCCGAGGCTGCGCTGGGGGATGCGATCGGGGGAGTCGCCGAAGAAGCGCCGGAAGAACTCTTCGCCGAAGAACTCTTCGAACGGCGTGCGGCCCGGCCCGCCGCCGCCCGGCCCGCCGCTCGCGGTCCTGCTGACGGTGTTGATGTTGATGACCGCGGGCTTGATCGCCTCGGCCACCTTCGCGAAGGTGCCCGTGGTGAGCGGCATCTGCACGGGAAGGATGGGCGCGTCGAGGTAGGGGACGGGCGCGTGGCGCACGGCGTCCGCCCGGGCCGTGGCGAGCAGGCCGACGCCGGCGCCCGCCAGCAGGGCGACGGCGACCACGAGGACGAACGTCTTGCGCTTGAGCTGCATCATGCGCGGGCCTCCGTGAACTCCCCAGCCAATGCGCGCCGGAGGGGCTCGCCCTCCAGCGTCTCCGTGCGCTTCAGCTCGGCCGCCGCCGTGACCAGCACGCTCTTCTTCGCGCTCAAGATACTGCGAACGCGGTCCTGGGTGCGCTCGAGGATCGCGCGCACCTCCTGGTCGATCATGCGCGCCGTCTCTTCACTGTAGTCCCGCTCGCCGCCAAACCCGCCGCCATTTCCGCGCAGGAAGAGGGGGGTGCGGTCGCCGAAGGTGGCCAGGCCCACCCGCTCCGACATGCCGTACTTGGTCACCATCATCCGCGCCAGCTCGGTGGCGCGCTCCAGGTCGTTGTGGGCGCCGGTCGAGATCTCCCCGTAGACGATCTCTTCGGCGACGCGGCCGCCCAGCAGCACCGCGATCCGGTCCTCCAGCTCCGAGCGCGTGAGGAGGAACCGGTCCTCGGTCGGCAGCTGGTACGTCATGCCGAGCGCGGCCACGCCGCGCGGGATGATCGTGATCTTGTGCACGGGATCGGCGTGCGCCACGTTGAACGCGACCAGCGCGTGGCCCATCTCGTGGTGGGCGACGATGTCCCGCTCCTTCTCGGAGAGCACGCGGCTGCGCTTCTCGAGGCCGGCCACCACGCGGTCGATCGCCTCCTCGAAGTCGGACATCTCGACCGCGTTCTTCTCCTTGCGCGCGGCGAGCAGCGCGGCCTCGTTGACGATGTTCGCGAGGTCGGCGCCGGCGAACCCCGGCGTGCGCGCGGCGATCGTGGCGAGCGCGACGTCCGGGCCCAGCACGACGGCCCGCGCGTGCAGGCGCAGGATCGCCTCGCGCCCGCGCACGTCCGGCTTGTCGACCACGACCTGCCGGTCGAAGCGGCCGGGCCGCAGCAGTGCCTGGTCGAGCACCTCCGGCCGGTTGGTGGCGGCGCAGATGATGACGCCCTTGGACGAGTCGAAGCCGTCCATCTCGGCGAGGAGCTGGTTGAGCGTCTGCTCCCGCTCGTCGTGGCCGCCGACGAAGCCGCTGTTGCCCGCGCGCGACTTGCCGATGGCGTCCAGCTCGTCGATGAAGATGATGCAGGGCGCCTTGTCCTTCGCCTGCTCGAACAGGTCGCGCACGCGCGAGGCGCCGACGCCCACGAACATCTCCACGAACTCCGACCCGGAGAGCGTGAAGAACGGCACGTCGGCCTCGCCGGCCACCGCGCGGGCCAGCAGGGTCTTCCCGGTGCCGGGCGGGCCCACGAGCAGCACCCCCTTCGGGATGCGGCCGCCGAGGCGCTGGTACTTCTTCGGGTTCTTCAGGAAGTCGACGATCTCGATGAGCTCGGCCTTCGCCTCGTCGACGCCGGCCACGTCGGTGAAGGTGGTCTTCAGCTCCTTGCGATCGTAGATCTTGTGCTTGCTGCGCCCGAACGACAGCGCCTGCGTGGGGCCGCCGCCCACGCGCCGCATCAGGAACATCCAGATCGCGATCATGACCGCGAGCGGGATGACCCAGCCGAAGAGGAGGTCCTTCCAGAAGGTGGTCTCGATCTTCCCCGCGAACTCGACCTTGTGGCGCTCGAGCTCGGGGACGAGCCACTGCTCCTCCATGCCGGGGAGCCGGGTGACCGTGAAGACCTGCACGTCGTCGTCGGAGCCGAGCATCTGGCGCAGGCGGTCGCCCGCGCCGCTCGCCGGCGGCGGCAGCGCGCCGGGCCTCGCGATGCCGCGCACCTCCCGCTCGGTGAGCGCGACCTTCTCGATCTGCTCCGCGCGGAGCAGCTCGAGGAACTTCGACATCGGGAGCTCGACGCTGCGCGGGGCCAGGAGCCACGACTGGAGCACCGAGAGGACGAGGGCCGCCACCAGCACGTACGCGAGCGAGAATTGGATGCGCTGGGAGAGTTGCGGCTTCATGCCCGGGGCTCGTGAATCATGCTAGCGACCGGGCTGGTGAGTGTCAAACTGACCGGGGCCATTGGGCCTTGACAGTGCGGGGCCTTAGCCGTACAAACATCGCTGAAACGTTCTTGTGACTTCGGGAACAAGCTTGTCCGGAGGGGTCCTCCAACGCTCTCGCGACGCGCGGTTTCGAAGGTAGTCACGGCCGGTGTCGTTCTCGCGGGACTGATCGTCCTCGCGAACGCGCTGCCGGCCTTCGCCCAGGACGCGGCGAAGGAGCCGGCGTACCGCGATTTCCCGTGGATCGGCTCGCGGCTCGCGGTCTGGGCGGTGGCCCAGCTCCACCTCAACTTCGCCGCCTTCATCCTGGGCGTGCCGATCTTCGCGGTGATCATCGAGATCATCGGCTGGCGCACGCGGGACCAGAAGTACGACTGGCTCTCGCACGAGCTGGTCAAGCTCACGTTCGCCGCGTTCTCCACCACCGCGCTCCTCGGCGCCCTGCTCCTGTTCCTGTTCATCGGCTACTACCCCAAGTTTTGGACGTACATGACGTCGATTTTCTTCCCGACGTACTGGGTGTACGCCCTCCTGTTCTTCGCCGAGACCTTCACCGTCTACCTCTGGTACTACGGCTGGGACTGGCTGCAGGGACCGCGGAAGTGGATCCACGTGAGCCTGGGCGTCCTCTCAAACGTCTTCGGGACGGCCATCCTGTTCGTGGCGAACTCGTGGGTCACGTTCATGATGTCGCCGGCGGGCATCGACGAGTCCGGCGCGCTCACGGGCGGCGTGTGGGCGGCCATCACGAACTTCACGTGGATGCCCATCAACATCCACCGGCTCATCGCCAACGTCGTGTTCGGCGGCACCATCGCGGCGGCGTACGCGGCCTTCCGCTTCCTCGGCGCGAAGACCGACGAGGAGCGCGCCCGCTACGACTGGATGGGCTACATCGGCAACTTCATCGCGCTGTCCGCGTTCATCGTGCTGCCGTTCGCCGGCTACTGGCTCGGCCGGGAGATCTACGCGTTCAACCAGACGATGGGCATCACGATGATGGGCGGCTTCATGTCGTGGCTCTGGATCATCCAGGCCATCCTCATCGGCGTACTCTTCATCGGGTCGAACTACTACCTCTGGCTCGGCATGGAGCGCATCCCCGGCTCCGAGCGCTATCGCAAGTACGTCCCCCCCATGCTGATCGTCCTCGCGATCGGCTTCATGGTGTGGGCGACCCCGCGCTCGATGGTGGTCACCCTCGACGAGGCGCGCGCGATGGGCGGCACGCACCATCCGCTCCTCGGCTTCCTCGGCGTCATGTCGGCCAAGAACACCGCGGTCAACCTGATGATCCTCACCACCTTCCTCTCGTTCGTGCTCTACCGGCGCGCGAACAAGATCCCGCTCAAGCCGTGGTCGAACACCGGCATGCTCGTGCAGTGGGCGGTCTTCGCCCTCGCGTCGATCATCGTGGTGTTCTACGGCGTGTACGGCTACTTCGTCGAGTCGCTCGTCCGCATCGGCTTCTCCGTCTACCAGGTCGTCGCCGTGCTCGCCGCGATCGCGATCGTCATGGCGATCGACATCCCGATGTTCAAGGGCGCGCGCACCACCGGCGCCATCCGCTGGGGCACGATCGCGCCGCGCTCGCAGTACGTGCTCATCATCCTCGCGGTGACGTTCACGTGGCTCATGGGGCTCATGGGCTTCGCGCGCTCCGGCATCCGCCAGCACTGGCACGTCTACGGCGTGCTGCGGGACACGTCGGTGGACGCGGTGACCCCCGCGCTCGGCTACGCCGCCAACGTCATCACGGTCGTGACGATCGTGTTCTTCGCGCTCGTGATGTTCATCTTCTGGCTGGGCGGCCTCGCCGAGAAGGGCAAGGAGGGGCAGGCGCACGGTCACGGCCATGCCGCGCCGGTGATCGCCGGCGGGAGCGACGAGTCCGGGGGGCGCGCCTAGATGCGGATCCCCGTCGGCCTCAAGGTGGCGGCCGTCTCCGTGGGCGTGATGCTCGCGTACTCCGGGTATGCGAACTACATCCCGCAGATCGAGTCCAAGCCGCCGCAGGAGCTGTCGCTCGAGGGCGGGAACGTGACGCCGGCGCAGCTCGTGAAGGCGGGCGAAGAGATCTACAAGACCAAGGGCACGTGCGAGGTCTGCCACAAGATCGGCGAGAAGGGCACCCGCGCGCCGGACCTCGCGGGCGTGGGGAGCCGGGCGGCGAGGGCCAAGCCGGGGCAGAGCGCGAAGCAGTACCTCATCGACGCGCTCATCAAGCCGAACGACTTCATCGTCGAGGGCTACCCGCCGATCATGCCGGCGGTCGACAAGCCGCCGATCGCGCTCAACCGCTCGGAGCTGTGGGCGCTGACCGCATTCCTCCAGTCGCTGGGCGGCACGGTCGACGTTGCGCTCGCCGACATCCCGGCGACCGCCGGCGCGCCGGCGGGCGGCGGCACCGCGACGGCCGCGGCCGTGACGGTGCCCGGGGATCCCAAGGCGGGCAAGGCGGTGTACACGGGCAAGGGCGCGTGCGGCGCGTGTCACAAGGCCAACGACATCCCGGGGACGCCGGTCGGCCCCGACCTCTCGCAGATCGCGAAGATCCAGACGCCGGACTACATCATGAAAAAGATCATCGATCCGAAGGGGATGGGCACGGTCGCGGGCTTCCCGCCCGGGGTGATGCCGCAGACGTTCGGGCAGAGCCTGACGTCGAAGGAGTACCTCGACCTCGTCGCCTTCCTCCTGACGCTGAAGTGAGCCGATGAAGCTCCTCCGCTCGCGGCTGTTCCAGGCGGCGCTCGTGATGGTGATCGCGTACGTGGTCTTCCGTTTCGGGATCCGGCCGCCGGTGCCGTTCAGCGTGCTCTCGCTCTACATGGGCGTCGTGCTCCTCGCGGTGCTCGTGTTCGTGTCGTCGGACTCCGACTCGTGGCGCGACTTCCTGCGCCCGCTGCGCGCGACGGTCGTCGACCCGGACAAGGGCACGCTCCGGCTGGTCCTGATGATCGTGATCCCGCTGCTCTTCGGCTACTACGCGTACACGCAGGCGGCGGCGAAGCCCCAGGCGCCGCCGGAGCTGCGCGCGGTGCACCCGGCGCCGCCGGACGTGATCCAGTTCCGCGGCAAGGACTTCAAGATCGCCGGCGCCGACAACCCGCTGCGCAAGGACGCCGCCGGCATTCCGAAGCACGTGGCGGCGGGCGGCGAGATCTACATCCGCAACTGCATGTACTGCCACGGCGACAACCTCGACGGCAAAGGCCACTTCGCGCACGGCTTCAACCCGCCGCCGGCGAACTTCGTGGACCCGGGCACGATCGCCATGCTCCAGGAGGCGTACCTGTTCTGGCGGATCGCGAAGGGCGCGCCGGGCCTGCCGAAGGAGGCCACGCCGTGGAGCTCCGCCATGCCGGCCTGGGAAGACCGCCTGACCGAAGAGCAGACGTGGCAGGTCATCATGTACCTCTACGAAGCGACGGGCCAACAGCCGCGTCGATGGGAGACGGCCCATTAGCGGGCGGCGGCCGGCGGTCGGGGCGTCTCTGCGTCGTTGCGTCGTCGCGGTGTCGCTCGTCGTCGGCGCGGGGTGGCTGGCGCCCTCGGCGGCCTCGGCGCAGCCGGGTGACGCGGGGACCGGCAAGGCCGTCTACGAGCTGAAGTGCGCGCTGTGCCATGGGTCGAAAGGCGACGGCAAGGGGGCGGCGGCGGACTTGCTCGATCCCAGGCCGCGCGACTTCACCACCGGCGTCTACAAGATCCGGTCGACCGCCACCAAGGCGCCGTCCGACCAGGATCTCTTCCGGATCATCACGGTCGGCATGCCGGGGACCTCCATGCCGGGCTGGGACGTTCTCTCTGAAAGGGACCGCTGGAACCTGGTCGCGTACATCAAGACGTTCGCGGCCGACGCCTTCAAGGAGGCGCCGAAGAAGCTCGACCTGCCCAAGGAGGTGGGCTCCTCCGAGGCGTCGATCGCGCGCGGCAAGGAGATGTACGAGGCCATCGAGTGCAACAAGTGCCACGGCAACCAGGGGCGGGCCGACGGCCCGTCGCGGCCGGAGCTGAAGGACGACTGGGGCTTCCCCATCGCCCCGGCGAACCTCGCCAAGCGCTGGACGTTCCGCGGCGGCGCCGAGCGATCGGAGATCGCGATGCGCATCGCCGGCGGTCTGCTCGGGACCCCGATGCCCTCGTTCATCGACAGCGTCGAGAAGCCCGAGGACATCTGGCACCTCACGAACTACATCGCCTCGCTCGGCCCGGAGAAGGTGGCGTATTCGACGCTCGTCACCGTCAACGGCGTGAACGGCGAGATCCCGGACGATCCGAACGGGGAGTTCTGGTCGAAGATCGGCCCGAGCACGATCCCGCTCATGGGCCAGGTCATCATCGACCCGCGGAACTTCAACCCCGCCATCGACGTCGTGTTCGTGCGGGCCGTGTACAACGAAACAGAGATCGCGTTCCACCTCACGTGGGACGACCCGAGCCAGTCGGTGCCCGACGCCGCGAAGAAGCTCTTCGCCGATGCCGTCGCGCTCCAGTTCCCGACGAAGTTCGTCGCGGGCACGGAGCGGCCGTACTTCCTGATGGGTGACGGCTCCGACCCCGTCTACCTGCTGCGCTGGGAAGGCGGCAAGGCCGTCGAGGCCGTCGCGAACGGCGTCGGCCAGGTCAAGGCGCTGGAGGGTGGCGAGGTCGTCTCGAAGACGGTCTATCAGGACGGGCAGTACCGCGTCGTCATCAAGCGTCCGCTCGCGGGCAAGGGCGAGGAGCGGCCGACGTTCCAGCCTTCGACGTTCGTGCCGGTCGCCTTCCAGGCGTGGGACGGCGGCGCGGGGGAGTCGGGCGCCAGGATGTCGCTGACGTCATGGTACTATCTGCGGCTGGAGCCCCCGCAGTCCAGCCGCCGCTTCGTCGTTCCTCCGGTCGTGGCGCTCCTCACGTTGGTAGCGATGCTGCTGATCGTGCGCGCGGCGAGCCGCGGGCGACGCCGGTCATCGTGATCGAAAACTCCAGGCGGCCTCACGCCGCCGGTTGTGCGGACATCGATGCGTAAAGAAGGAGATCGAGCAATGCGGAAGGCTATCGCTGGATTGGCAGTGGTCGCGCTCGTCGCAACCGCGGGCTGGGTCGCGTTCCCCCGTGCCGTCGACGCGCAGGGCGGCGGCACCGTCGAGGTGGAAGTGAAGTACAACGGTCCCGCGCAGGTCGAGACGATCAAGGTCAACAAGGACACCGAGCAGTGCGGCAAGGAAGCGAAGCTCGAGAAGGTCGTGGTCGGCGGCAACAAGGGCCTCGCGAACGCCGTCGCGTCCATCGTGGGCGCCAAGGGCCAGCCCACCGGCAAGAAGGCCGTCATGGACCAGAAGGGCTGCAAGTTCATCCCGCACGTGGTCGCCACCACGCCGGGCGAGGTGGACATCCTCAACTCCGACGGGATCCTCCACAACGTCCACACGTACTCGACGGCGAACCCGGCGATCAACAAGGCGCAGCCGAAGTTCAAGAAGGTGATGACCGAGAAGTTCGAGAAGCCGGAGTTCATCAAGGTGACGTGTGACGTGCACAGCTGGATGCTCGGCTGGATCGCCGTCATGCCGCACCCGTACTTCGGCGTCACCAACGAGAGCGGCGTCGCCAAGATCGAGAACGCGCCCGCGGGCAAGCAGAAGGTCGAGGTGTGGCACGAGACGCTCGGCAAGGTCACGAAGGACGTCGACGTCAAGCCGGGCGCGACGACGAAGGTCACCATCGAAATGGTCAAGAAGTAAGCGGACCGGGAGCGGAGACCAGCATGCTCGACTGGTGGCTGCCTGAGAACGTGTCCTCGTTCGGCGGGGACATCGACTGGTTGTTCCACCTGATCTACGCGATCACCGCGATCACGGGCATCCTCGTGTTCGTCGCGCTCGTCGCGTTCCTCGTGATGTACCGCGACCGGCCCGGCCGCCGGGCGCGGTACACCCACGGGAACACGACGCTCGAGATCGTCTGGACGGTGGTGCCCTCGCTGATCCTCGTCATCCTGACGTTCCTCAGCGTGCCCGCGTGGTCCAAGATCAAGATGTCCATGCCGGCCACGGACTTCGTGGTCGAGGTCAACGCCAAGCAGTTCAACTGGCAGGTGCGCTATCCCGGCGCGGACGGCAAGTTCGGCACCGACGACGACAAGCAGTTCCTCGACGAGCTGCACGTCCCCGCCAACAAGCCGATCAGGGTCATCCTGAAGTCGCAGGACGTGATCCACAGCTTCTTCGTGCCGTCCTTCCGCATCAAGCAGGACATGGTGCCGGGCCGCGAGATCCACGCCTGGTTCGACGCCTCGAAGCCGGGCAAGTACGAGTGGCCGTGCGCCGAGCTCTGCGGGTTCGGCCACTCGGGCATGAAGGGCTGGGTGTACGTGCACACGCCCGCCGATTACGCGAAGTGGGCCGCCGAGAACCTCACAGCCGACGGGGCGGCGCCCGCTCAGGAGGACAAGCCCAAGTCATGAGCGCCCACAGCGCCACGGCCCACGGTCACGCCGATACGCACGAGCACCACGACCAGGGGTTCTTCCGCACGTACATCTTCTCGACCGATCACAAGATGATCGGCCGCCAGTTCCTCTTCATGGGGCTCGCCATGATGATCCTCGGCGGCCTCCTCGCGCTCGTCGTGCGGTGGCAGCTCGCGTGGCCGGAGACCGCCATTCCCGGCATGAGCGTGTTCCTCCCGCAGACGGAGGGGGTGCTGGAGCCGGGGCAGTACAACATGGCGTTCACCATGCACGCCACGATCATGATCTTCTTCGTGGTCATGCCGATCCTCGCCGGCGGCTTCGGCAACTTCCTGATCCCGCTGATGATCGGCGCGCGCGACATGGCGTTCCCGCTCCTGAACGCGCTGTCGTTCTGGACGGCCGTGCCGGCCGCGATCATCATGCTGGCCGGCTTCTTCGTGGAGGGGGGCCACGCCGCCTCGGGGTGGACCGCGTACGCGCCGCTGTCCAGCGTGGTGCAGTACACCGGCGTCAACTGGGGCCAGAACCTCTGGTGCATCAGCCTCTTCATCCTCGGGATCTCGTCGATGATGGGCTCGATCAACTACATCACCACCGTCATCAACATGCGCGCGCCCGGCATGAGCCTGTTCCGCATGCCGCTCGTGATCTGGTCGCTCTTCATCACGGCGATCCTGCTGCTGCTCGCGCTCCCGGTGCTGACCTCGGGCGTCGCGATGCTGCTGTTCGACCGCTGGCTGGGCACGAGCTGGTTCCTGCCGTCGGGCGGCGGGGAGCCGCTGCTCTGGCAGCACCTCTTCTGGTACTTCGGGCACCCCGAGGTCTACATCCTCATCCTGCCCGCGATGGGCATCGCCTCGGAGATCCTGCCCGTGTTCAGCCGCAAGCCGATCTTCGGCTACCACGCGATGGCGTTCTCGATGATCGCGATCGCGTTCCTCTCGTGGATCGTCTACGGCCACCACATGTTCGTCAGCGGCATGAGCCCCGCGCTCGGCATGGCGTTCATGGTCTCGACGATGATCATCGCGGTGCCGTCGGCCATCAAGACGTTCAACTGGCTCGGCACGCTGTGGGGCGGGCGCATCACGTTCCCGGTGCCCATGCTGAACGCGCTCGCGTTCGTGTCGATGTTCGTGATCGGCGGCCTCAGCGGCATCTTCATGGCGTCGACGCCGGTCGACATCTACATCCAGGACACGTACTTCATCGTCGCCCACATCCATTACGTGGTGTTCGGCGGCTCGATCTTCGCGGCCTTCGCGGGGATCTACTACTGGTTCCCGAAGATGTTCGGGCGCCAGATGAACACCGTCCTCGGCCACCTGCATTTCTGGCCGACGTTCGTGTTCTTCAACCTGACGTTCTTCCCCATGCACATCATCGGCGTGGGCGGCCAGATGCGGCGCATCTACAACCCGCTGCAGTACGAGTTCCTGCACTCGCAGCAGCACTGGAACGTGATCATCACGATCGGCGCGATCGGGCTCGGCATCGCGCAGATCCCGTTCTTCATCAACTTCATCGCGTCGATCTGGGCGGGCAAGAAGGCGCCCGCCAACCCGTGGAACGCCACCACCCTCGAGTGGTCGGCGCCGTCGCCGCCGCCGCACCTCAACTGGGGCGCGACGCTGCCGACCGTGTACCGCGGTCCGTACGAGTACAGCGTGCCCGAGGAGAGCGCGGACTTCTCACCGCAGTCCCAGCCGGGGCGTGCCCCGGCGGGGGGACGCCGCCACTGAGATCGTGGCGCATCGCCTCGCGCTGACGACCGTCGCGGCCACGTTCGTGCTGATCCTCTTCGGAGGGTTGGTCACGAACACGGGGTCGGCCCTTGCCGTCCCCGACTGGCCGACGACGTTCGGCTACAACATGTTCCTCTACCCGTGGTCGCAGATGGTGGGCGGGATCTTCTACGAGCACACCCACCGCCTGCTCGGCTCCGTGGTCGGGCTGCTGACCATCGCGCTCGCCGTCGCGCTCTGGCGCGAGGGCGGGTGGCTCCGGTGGCTCGGGCTGATCGCGCTCGGCGCCGTCATCGTCCAGGGCGTCCTGGGCGGGCTGCGGGTGGTGCTGCTCAAGGAGACGCTCGCCATCGTGCACGGCTGTCTCGCCCAGGCGTTCTTCGCGCTCGCGGTCGCGGTCGCGCTGCTGACCTCGGCGCGGCATCGCACGGCCGTGCAGGGCATCGACGCCACCACGCGCACGCTCACGCTGGCGGCGGCGGCCGTCGTCTACGTCCAGATCGTCTTCGGCGCGCTGATCACGCACGCGGGCTGGATCGCGCTCCACCTGGTCGGCGCGGCCGCCGTGTTCGCGTTCGTGCCGATCGTCACCGCGCGGCTGCGTCGCAGCGCCGATCCCATCGCGGCGCCGGCGGGTGTCCTCCTGCTCGCGCTCCTCGCCGTCCAGCTCCTGCTCGGGGCGGGGAGCTTCGTGTCGCGCTTCAGCGCGGTCTGGATCCCCGGCGGGCAGGTGACGATGCTCGCGCTACCGGTGGCCCATCGCCTCGTGGGCAGCCTGATCCTCGGGGCCGTCGTCGTCGCCGCGGTCCGCGCGCTGGCGGCCGGCGCCGGCCGCGCGGCGCCCCGGCTGACGGCCCCGGCGAAGCCCGTGCTCCGGCTGGTGCGCGGATGACGCAGCCGACCGAGATCGTGGTGGTGGCGCTGCCGCGCGCGCGCGGGCGCGTGGCCACCGACCTGTTCGTGCTCACGAAGCCGCGCGTGGTGCTGATGGTCCTCGTCACGACGCTCGTCGGCTACTACGTCGCGCTGCCCGGTCCGGCGGACTGGGCGCGCGTGCTGCACCTCGTCCTCGGGACGGTCCTGGCCGCGGGCGGCACGCTGGCCCTGAACCAGTACCTCGAGCGCGACGTCGACGCGCTCATGCAGCGTACGCGGCTGCGTCCGCTGCCGGACGGCCGGCTCATGCCGCTCGAGGCGCTGCTCTTCGGCACCGCCATCACCGCGGTCGGGCTCCTGTATCTCGCGGCGTTCGTCAACGTGCTGGCGGCCGCGGTCACCGCCGTCGTCGTCGTCCTCTACCTCTTCGCGTACACGCCGCTGAAGGTGCGCACCCCGCTCGCGACGCTCGTGGGCGCCGTGCCCGGCGCGCTGCCGCCCGTGACCGGCTGGGTGGCCGCGCGCGACGAGCTGAACGTGGGCGCCGCGGTGCTCTTCGGCATCCTGTTCCTGTGGCAGCTCCCGCACACGCTCGCCATCGCGCGGCTCTACCGCGACGACTACGCGCGCGCGGGCGTGCGCGTGCTGCCCGTGGTCGACGAGCACGGCGCGAGCACCGAGCGGCAGATCATGAGTGGGGCCGTCGGCCTGCTCGCGGTCAGCCTGCTCCCCACGATCGTCGGCCTCGCGGGCGGCCTCTACTTCACGGGCGCGCTGGTCCTCGGCCTCGTGTTCATCGGCGCGGGCGCCCTGCAGGCGCGGCGGCCGTCGCCGAGCTCGGCGCGCTGGGTCCTGTTCGCCTCGCTCCTCTACCTCCCGCTCCTGCTGGCGCTCCTCGCCTTCGACAAGGCATGAGCCGAGAGGACGGGTCGGGCGTGGACCTCCAGGAGCGCAACCGCCGGGTACGGCTCGTGCTGCTCGCGATCATGGGCACGCTGGTCCTCGGCTCGCTGATGGTGGGGATCCGATGGTGAGCGCGTTCGCCGCGGTGGCCGCGCCGCCGCGGCCCGTGCGCCGGGTCAACGGCCCCGTGCCGCCGCCCCCGCCGCCCACCGGCGGCGGCGACGACGATCACGGCGATCCCGCGCCGCGCGGACCCCGGCTCGACAACGCGCGGCTCGCCACGATGTTCCTGATCGCGGGCGAGGTGATGTTCTTCGCCGGCCTCGTGTCCTCGTACTTCGTGCTGCGCTCGGCCGCCGCCCAGTGGCCGCCGCCCCTGCAGCCGCGCCTGCCGATCCTCGTCACCGGGCTCAACACGCTCGTGCTCCTGGCCTCGAGCCTGGCGATGGCGCGCGCGATCCGCGGGCGCGCCGACCGCGCCCTCCTGCTTCGCGGGCTGGCGACGGCGGGCGCGCTGGGCGTCGTGTTCCTGCTCGTCCAGGGCTACGAGTGGGCGCGCCTCGTGAGCTACGGGCTCACGATGGTCTCCGGCGCCTACGGCGTGACGTTCTACACGCTCATCGGCGTGCACGGTCTGCACGTGATCGGCGCGCTCGCGTGGCTGGCGTTCGCCGCGCTCGGCGTCCGGCGCGGCCGCGTCCTCGACGACGGCGCCGCCGGCCTGCGCGCCTGCGCGATGTACTGGCACTTCGTGGTGGCCCTCTGGCCCGTGCTCTACGTCGCGGTGTACCTGCTGTGATCCACGCCGCGGTCCTCGCCTGCGCCACGTGCATCGCGTCGCCCTACGGCGACCGCACGTACAGCTGGCCGTATCTGCTCCTGATCGTTCTGCCGTTCGTCGTCACGGCGGTGATCGGGATCGTCCTCGCCCGCGTCAACGGCGTGAGCGCCACCGCGCTCCTGCGCCGCCTCGCGCACGCTGTGCATCCGGCCGCACGAACACAAGAGGAGAGGCCATGAGTCAGGCGGCAAGCCACGCGGTAGAGCCTGCGGAGACCCCGCTCACCCCGGAGAGCTGGGGCAAGCTGGGGATGTGGATCTTCCTCGCCGGCGACGCCGTCGGCTTCGGGGTCCTGCTCGCGGGGTACGGCATCATGCGCGCGACCAGCGCCGACTGGCCGAACCCGTACGACGCGCTCGGCATCAACCTGACGGCGGCGATGACCTTCCTGCTCATCTGCTCCAGCGTCACGATGGTCAAGGCGCTCGAGTGGCTGGGGAAGGGCGACCGGGCCCGCGCGGTCAAGTACCTGCTCGTCACGGCGTTCGGCGGCACGATCTTCGTCTCCCTCCAGGCGTACGAGTGGACGCACCTGATCAACAACGGCCTGCTCATCAACGCCAATCCGTGGGGCGCCGCGCTGTTCGGTACCTCGTTCTACCTCGTGACCGGCTTCCACGGGCTCCACGTCACCGCCGGCGTGATCTACCTGCTCGTGATCGCGCGCTACGTGGCGAACCGGCCGAACCCGTCGACGACGTACAACGCCGTGGAGATCTGCGGCCTGTACTGGCACTTCGTCGACCTCGTCTGGATCATGGTGTTCACCTTCCTGTACCTGCTGTAGGAGGCGAGGCGATGGCGACCGCAGCCCACAAGCACCCGAACTACATGGCCGTCTTCTGGTGGCTCGCGATCCTCACCGTGGTCGAGATCGGCGTGGTGTTCCTGCCGATCGGGAAGATCCTGATCGCGGTCCTCCTCTGCGCGTTCGCCGTCGCGAAGGCCGCGCTGGTGGCCGCGTACTTCATGCACTTGAAGTTCGAGACCAGGACCATGACGTGGATCGCGGTGACGCCGGTGGCGATCGCGATCCTGCTCATCCTCGTGATCATGCCGGACAGCTTCGCCGTCTCGAAGAAGACCACCGGCAGCGGCAAGGCCGCCGCGACGGCGCCGGCGGAGCAGAAGTAGCCGGTGATGCGTGCGGGCGCTCACCCTCCTGCGACGGGCGCTGAGGCTCCGGTGCCCGCGCTGCGGGATCACGCCGCTCTTCACCGGCTGGTTCGCCATGCCGGTGGCGTGCGAGCTCTGCGGGCTGCGCTACGAGCGCGCGCAGGGCTATTGGGTGGGGGCGATCTACGTGAACTACGCCGTCACCACGACGGTCGCGCTGGCGGGATTCTTCCTCACCTACCCGGGCGTGCCCATGCCGACGCAGCTCGCGCTCTGGGGTCTGTGGGTGGTGCTGTTCCCCCTGTGGTTCTTCCGCTACAGCCGCAGCCTCTGGCTCGCGCTGGAGCTGCTCGTCAACCCCGAGCTGTGAGCGCGACCGTATGACCGGGCGTCTCATCATGGCCGGGCGTCTCGTCGCCGCCGCCGCGCTCGTGCTCGCCGGCGCCTCGGGGGCGGCCGCCGCCTACGAGGAGATCGCGGTCAAGGACGGCGGCACGCTGAGCGGAGTCGTCCGGTTCGTCGGCACCGTGCCGAAGCTCGAGCCGATCGCGGTGAACAAGAACCGCGACGTCTGCGGGGACCAGAAGCCGTCCGAGGCGCTCGTGCTCGGCGGCGACCGCGGCGTGAAGGGCTCGGTCCTCCTGCTGGAGGGCGTGAGGATGGGCAAGAAGGGCGCGGGCGACGTCGTCGTCGACAACGCCAAGTGCCTCTTCGTCGGCCACGTGACGGCGACCGGCCCCGGCGACCGGGTGCGCGTCAAGAACTCGGACCCGATCCTGCACAACACGCACGGCAAGCTCGGCAAGCCGACGGTGTTCAACCTCGCGCTCCCGAACAAGGACCAGATGATCGACATCACCAAGCGCCTGAACAAGCCGGGCGTCGTGCGCGTGCTCTGCGACGCGCACCCGCACATGATGGCGTGGATGGTGGTGCACGACAGCCCGTACTACGCCGTGACGGACGACAGGGGCGCGTACAGGATCGACGGCATCCCGCCGGGGACCTACAAGGTCACCATGTGGCACGAGGGGTTCCGCGCGAAGGGCGTCGACAAGGACGGGCGGCCGGCGTACGAGGACCCGATCACGATCACCCGGGAAGTGACGATCGCGCCGAAGGGCGCGGCCACGATAGATTTCGAGCTCAAGTAGTGGACGTGAACCTCTAGGGGAGGGCGCATGTACAAGCACATCTACGTTCCGGTCGACAACTCGGACTTCTCGAATCGCGCCATCGACGTGGCGGTCGAGCTCGGGAAGGCGTTCGAGGCTCGGCTGACGGGCATCCACGTCTACGCCGCCCGGCTGCACGACTACCGGTTCAAGCAGATGGAGTACACGCTGCCCGAGGAGTACAAGGACGAGAACGAGCTCGAGCGCCAGCGGAAGATCCACGACTCGCTGATCGCGATGGGGCTGCAGCTCATCTCGGACTCCTACCTCGACGTGATGGAGAAGAAGAGCGCCGAAGCCGGCCTGGCCTTCGAGCGCAAGATGATCGACGGCAAGCACTACAAGGTGCTGATCGACGACACCAACGCCTCCGACTACGACCTCGTGGTGATGGGCGCGCTCGGCATGGGCCAGGTGAAGGACAGCCAGCTCGGCTCCGTCACCGAGCGCTACGTGCGGAAGATCGCGCGCGACACCCTGGTCGTGCGCAACGCCGACGCCCTCAAGGACCAGCAGGGGGCCATCGTGGTCTGCGTCGACGGCTCCCCGCAGTCGTTCCACGGCCTGAAGATCGGCATCGCGCTGGCGAAGGCGCTCGGGCGCCCGCTGCAGGCCGTCGGCGTCTACGACCCGTACCTGCACTACGCGATGTTCAACGGCATCGTGGGCGTGCTGAACGAGAAGGCCTCGAAGATCTTCCGCTTCAAGGAGCAGGAGCAGCTCCACGAGGAGATCATCGACACCGGATTGGCGAAGATCTACCAGTCGCACCTCGAGATCGGGCGCAAGCTCGCGGCCGAGGACGGCGTGGACCTCAGCATCACGCTGCTGGACGGCAAGTGCTTCGAGAAGATCCTCACCTTCGCGCGCAAGGAGCAGCCGTGGCTGCTCATCCTCGGGCGCGTCGGCGTGCACTCGGAGGAGGACGAGGTCGACCTCGGCTCCAACACCGAGAACCTCCTGCGCCTCGCCCCGTGCAACGTGCTCCTCACGGGCGGCAAGTTCTACCCGCCGCTCGACGTGAAGGCCGAAGAGATCATCTCGTGGACGGAAGAGGCCGAGGCGCGCATGGAGCGCGTGCCGCCGCAGGTGAAGGGGGTGGCGCGCACCGCGCTGCTCCGCTACGCGATCGAGCAGGGGCACACGGTCATCACCAACAAGGTGATCGACGAAGCCATGGCGATCTTCATGCCGACCCGCATGGCGGAGAGGATGCAGATCATGGCCGAGGACCTCGCGGTGGCGAAGCTCCGCGCGGAGAACCAGGCGGCGACGGCCATCTGCTCCATCTGCGGCTACACCGTGAAGGGCCCGAACCCCGTGGTCACGTGTCCGGTGTGCAAGGCCGACGCGGACAAGTTCCAGATCATCTCCCGGGACGTGGTGGAAGCCATCGCGAGCCAGGAGGGCGGCATCGAAGAGGAAGAGTCGATGCCGGGCGTGCAGGTGAAGTGGTCCGCGGACGCCCGCGACGCGCTGCGCGAGGTCGAGGACGCCTACCTCCGCCGCCGCGCCAAGGCCCGCGTCGAGAAGTACGCGCGCTCGAAGAAGATCCCCGTGATCACGTGCCAGCTCGCGCTGCCGATGATCGAGGAGACGGTGGGGCGCGACAAGCTCGGCGCCGGCTGGGACACGCTGCTGGCCCGGACGAAGTTCGAGCCCGCGCAGGCGCCCGCCGGCGAGACCGCGCCCGCGTCGCCCTTCACGTGGACGGACGACGCGACCGCGCGCCTCAACCGCGTGCCGGCGGGGTTCATGCGTGACATGACCCGCGAGGAAGTCGAGAAGGTGGCGAGCGCCAAGGGCGTGACCCACATCGACCTCGCGCTCGCCGAGGAAGGCATCGGGCACGCCCGCGAGACCATGAACGAGGTCATCGCCGGCTACGTCTCGCAGAAGAAGCCCCGGTAACCCCGGAGGGGGGGCCTTGCCCCCCTTCCGGCGGTCGTCGCGCGCCTTCGGCGCACTCCTCCCTGCCTCCCCCCAGGAAGGATTGCGCGGGCGAAGCCCGCGCTCGAAAGTGGGGGAAGCGCCCGCGGCCCGGTCGACAATCAATGATCGCCATGCGAACTGTCGTCGCTGCTGCCGGTCTCGTCGCACTCCTCGCGGGATGCGCGACGCCCGCGCGTCCGTCGTTTCCCTCCGAGCCGACGCCGGGGACGATGTTCTATGGCTTCGCCAAGCCCAACGCGGGCGGGCCGTTTCCCGCGGTCGTCCTGCTGCATACCTGTGGGGGGATCCGGCCGCATGTTCACCAGTGGTCGTCGCGGCTCGTCGCGGCGGGGTACGCCACGCTCATCGTCGACAGCCTCACGTGGCGGGGGGCCAAGGAGTGCTCCATCCCCCACTACTTCCCGGCCTCCGTCGACGACGTCACCGGTGACGCCTTCGCGGCGCTCGGCCACCTGCGCGGGCGCTCCGACGTCGATCCGGAACGCATCGGCGTCATGGGCTTTTCGTGGGGCGCGAACGCGACCCTCCGCACCTCCAGCGCGCGCTATCGGCGCGAGGCGCCGGGAGGCGGCTTCGCGGCGGCCATCGCCTTCTATCCGATGTGCGTGAGCCCGCGCTCCGACTGGCCGGCCGCCGCGCAGGAGCGCGCGTACAACCTGTTCGACGACGCGGCGGCGCCGACCCTGGTGCTCATCGGGGACGCGGACGACGATACGCCGAACGTCGCGGCGAACTGTGCGACACGCGTCGGCGCGCTCCGGAGCGCCGGCCGGCCCGTCGACATCATCCTCTATCCCGGCGCCGGCCACGTGTTCGACTCGCGGGACTCTCCCAACACGCGGAAATCGGCGGCTGACATGCTGGCGTTCTTCAACCGCCACCTCGGCGGCCGCGAGCGCGCGCGATGACCGCGAGCCCGTACACCGCGTACTCGGTCTCCTGGAACCTCACCCAGCGCTGCAACCTCGAGTGCGCGCACTGCTACATGTCGGCCTTCGCGGGGGCCGACACGCGCGGGGAGCTCTCCACCGAGGAGTGCCGCCGGGTCATCGACGAGATCGCGAGCGTCAACCCGAACGTCTTCCTGATCCTCACCGGCGGCGAGCCGCTCCTGCGCAAGGACATCTGGGACGTGGCGGCCTACGCGAGCGAGAAGCGCTTCACCACCGTGTTCGGCACCAACGGCGTGCTCCTGCGGGAGCGCGAGGCGAAGCTGATGAAGGAGCGCGGCGTGCTCGGCGCCTCGATCAGCCTCGACTCGACCGACCCGCGCAAGCACGACGCCTTCCGCCACCTGCCGAACGCCTGGGACGGCGCCGTGCGCGCCACGAAGGTGCTGAACGACGCCGGGCTCGACTTCTCGCTCCACATGTCCGTCACCGACTGGAACGTGGACGAAGTCCCGGCGATGGTCGACCTCGCGAAGGAGCTGGGCGCCAAGGTCCTCAACTTCTTCTTCCTCGTGCGCACGGGCCGCGGCAAGGACCTCACCGACATCGACGCGGCGGCCTACGAGCGGATCCTCACGTGGCTCGCGAAGGCGCAGGGCGTGGGCTCCGGGCCCCCGAGCTTCGTGCAGCGGCTGCTCGGCCGCGCGCCGGCGGCGCCCGAGCCCGCCAGAAGTGGGGCCCCCGTCTTCGAAGACCCGTGGTCCACCCCCGTGGGGCGCGCGGACGGGCTGCTCATCCGCGCGAAGTGCGCGCCGCACTTCCGCCGCGTCATCTGGGAGCACAACCCGCAGTCGCCGCTGCTGAAGAACTACGCGCACGGCTCCTGTCCGGCGGGCAAGTACTACTGCCGCATCACCCCTCAAGGCGACGTCACGCCGTGCCCGTACATGCCCGTGTCCGCGGGGAACCTGCGGGAGACGAGCTTCGGGGAGCTCTGGCGCTCGGCGGGCGTGTTCGAGGACCTCCGCGAGCCGAACCTCGGCGGGCGCTGTGGGGCGTGCGAGTTCTCGAAGGTGTGCGGCGGCTGTCGGTGCCGCGCCTACGCCACGTACGGCGACTACCTCGCGGAGGACCCGGCGTGCGGCTATCAGCCGGGTGCGCACGGCGGGCAGGTGATCGACCTGCCCGCGACGCTCACGTTCGGGCTGGCGGTGAGCGAAGAGCTCGCGTGGGAGCCGGCGGCGCGCGAGCGGATGAACGCGATCCCGTCGTTCGCCCGGGGGATGGTCGTGAAGGCGGTCGAGGCGTACGCACGCGGCCGCGGCCTGACGGCGATCACCCCGGAGCTGGTCGCGGAAGTCCGCTCGACGTGGGGCGCGCGCTTCCGCCCGCGCTCGGACGGCGGCGCGTGACGGGCGCGGTCGACGGCCGGTTCCGCGCCGCGGCCGTGGGATATCTCGCGTACGGGCTCGTCTACTACGTGGGCGGGCTCTACCTCATCACGCAAGGCGTGGGCGTCATGGGCGGCCGGCGCGGCAGCCTCACGTTCTGGGCCGTCGCGGGCCTCCTCCCGCTGCTGCTGATCCCGTTCCTGCTCTGGGCGCGCCGCCGCTGGTTCGAGCGCTGGGTCGTCACCCGCCGCGACTTCGCGCGGCTCGTCGCGATCTTCCTCACGTTCCGCGCGCTCAAGGTGGGCGAGACCGCGTTGAACACGGACGGCGCGGCGGTCGCCGCGCCGTGGGGCGGCGTGCTCATGACGTTCCAGACGGGCGCCGCGCTGTTCCTCGTCGTCACGCTCGCCGCGCTCGTGCTCGTGGCGCGCGCGGCGTGGGCGGCCGAGGAGCGCGGCGAAGCGCCGTGAAGCGCTACCGCGACATCGCGGGCGACGGTGGCTCGAACATCGTCGGCCAGGTCCAGGCGCAGCAGGCGCGGCTGCGCGACCGGCTCGCGGACATTCGCGCGGTGGTGGCCGTGGTCTCGGGCAAGGGCGGAGTCGGAAAGTCGTCGGTCACCGCGAACCTCGCGGCGGCGTTCGCGCACGAGGGCGCGCGCGTCGGCGTGCTCGACGCCGACCTGAACGGCCCGAGCATGGCGAAGATGCTCGGCGTGCGCGGCGCGAAGCTGGTGGTCGAGGGCGGCGCGGTGGCGCCTCCGCGCAACGCGCTCGGCGTGAAGGTCATGTCGATGGACCTGCTCCTGCCGGACGACGCGGCGCCCCTTACGTGGGACGCGCCGACGCAGGACGAGGCGCACACGTGGCGCGGCACGATGGAAGCGAACGCGCTCCGCGAGTTCCTGGCGGACACGGACTGGGGCGCGCTGGACGTGCTCCTGCTCGATCTCCCGCCGGGCACGGATCGGCTGCTGACGGTGGCGGGCCTGGTCCCGTCACTGACGGGCATCGTGGTGGTGACGATCCCGTCCGACGTCTCGCAATTGGTGGTCCGCCGCTCGCTGACGGTGGCGACGCAGTGCAAGGCCCCGGTCCTGGGCCTGATCGAGAACATGGCGGGCATGTTGCGCGGCCCGGACGTCGCATCCCTGGCCCGCGACGCGAACGTTCCGTACCTGGGCAAGATCCCATTCGATCCCGCGCTGGCCGAGGCCGCCGACGAGGGCGCCTCGATCATCACCCGTTGCCCTTCGAGCGAGGCCGCCCAGGCGATCACGCGGATCGCAACCCAGCTCCGCTCCGCCCTCTCTCTTCAGTAAGACGCTGCCTCCGCACTCAGCGGGTGGTGACGGCGCCGCTGCCGCCCCGCGGCAGCGAAGGGCAGCCCAAGACATCCTGACGTTGAGGGAGCTTCTTCGAGCAGTTGACCCTTCGAATGGGTTATCGAGCGGGCAGTGAATTCGCGGAACGTCTCCGGGCGGTGGGGGGTATCGGGGGGAGCGTCAAGACGCTCCCCCCGATGTCAGGCAGCCGTCCTGCCTTTACTACTGACAGGTAACCCCCTGTTCGAGCTGGTAATTGGCGACCTTGTAAGTACTGACGAAATTGTCGTCATACGTCGGCCCCAGCGTGATCGCGCCGAGCGCCGTCTCGCCGTCGAAGCCGAGCACCCGGGCCCGCGTCGCGAGCGCCTTGATGTCGATGCGCCCGCTCAGGTACTCGATCGCGGTCGCCTTGTCGACGAAGACGGCGATCGTCTCGTGGATCGGGCGCCCGCCCGCCGGCGCGGCCTGCTTCGTCCACTCGAGAATCGTGGTGAAGCCGTCGAGGTTCGGATCGGCCGCGACCGCCGGGCTCACGGTCATGCGGCGCAGCAGCGGCCCGACGTACCGCGAGAACATCGCGGCGGCGCGCTGCTCGAACGGCAGGCGGCTGAATATGGGCGACGCGTCCTGCTCGATGAAGATCCGCACCGAGAGATACCGGTCGTCCTGCGTCGCGTTCTTCGGCCGATAGAAGCCGATCGACGCCCGCTGCGTCTCCACCCAGGGCCAGCAGTGGTAGAGGACGGCGTTGAGGTCGTGCAGCGCCCGGGCATGCGTGGCGCCGAGGCGACGGCCCTTGTCGGTGGTGTACTGCTCGGCGGGGAGCACGCGGTCGCCCTGCGGAGCCGCGACGACGGCCGCGCTGGTCATGAAGACCAGCGCGAGCGCCGCCGCGACGTGGAGACTACCTCTCAAGGATCTGCTCCTGGCTGACCGTGATCGGCTTGCCCCACCAACCCTCGTCACGGGCCAGCGCGATGTCCTGGCGCGTCACCCTGGGCGTCCCACCCTCGGTGTTCCGGACCGAGAACCCCAAGTGGTCGTACGAGGCGAAGTGCGTCCGATGCGTGTACCAGGTGTTCCATTCCTCGCCGGTCGCGCAGCCCGCGACGGACAGGATCACAACGGTGAGCAGCAGGAGCTTCCCACGGACGCTTCGCATAGTCGGTGTCCTCCGCACGAGAGTGAAAGGCGAGTCCATGCTACAGAGCGTCATTCGCAGGGTCAACCGCTCCCGGGGACGTGTCGAACCGGCATGGTAGACTCCCGGAAATGGAAGCCCTGACGGTCCGGACATTGCCCGACGGGCTCCGGCGGCCCATCCTGATCATGGCGTTCACGGGCTGGAACGACGCCGCGGAATCCGCGACGACCGCCGCCCGGTACCTCGCCACGAGCTTCCAGGCCGAGAAATTCGCCGAGATCGACCCCGAGCCCTTCTACCACTTCGGGCTGACGCGCCCTCTCGTCCGGTACAAGGGAGAGGAGTCGAGCGAGCGCGAGGTGGTGTGGCCGGTCACGGAGTTCTCGGTCACGCGGTCCGACGCGCTGCCGCGCGACCTCATCGTGGGCGTCGCCGCCGAGCCGCACCTCAAGTGGAAGACCTACTGCGCGACGGTCCTCGATCTGGCCCGGCGCTGCAACGTCACGCTGGTGCTCACGCTGGGCGCGCTGCTGGCCGAGGTGCCCCACACCCGTCCGGTCCGCCTGTCCGGCACCGCGTCGGATCCGGAGCTCCGCGCGCTTCTCGGCGCCCGTCCGACGCGCTACGAGGGGCCCACCGGCATCGTCGGCGTGCTCAACACGATCAGCCGCGACAGTGGGCTCGAGACGGCGAGCCTCTGGGCGAACGTGCCTCACTACATCTCCGGGATCGAGAACCCGAAGGCGACGCTCGCGCTGGTCAAGCGCGTGCTGACGCTGCTGTCGGCCACGGCCGACCTCAGCGACCTCGACGAGGCCGTGAAGCAGTTCGACCAGAACCTGGCGGAGATCGTCTCGCAGAACTCGAAGATCGCGGGCTACGTGGCCAAGCTCGAGCGGGCCGCGCCGGACGACGACGAGCAGGCGTCCGGCGGCGGGAGCGAGCTTCCGCCGGCGTCCGAGCTGGTGGCCGAGATCGAGCAGTTCCTCCGCCAGCAGCGCCCCGAGTGATCCTGGCGGCGTGAGCCGTCGACTCCGCGCAGCGTCCGGCCGGTTCGTCCTCGCCGTCGTCCTTCTGCGCTGCCTCGCCGTCGCCCCCGCCGCGGCGTCCGAGGTCCGCATCACCTGGCAGCCCGCGCGGCCGAACGCCGGCGACGTCGCGCTGTTACGCGTGCAGGGTGTCCCCGGGGGCGTTCCGGTCGAGGGCGACCTCGACGGCCACCCGCTCTCCATGTACCCGACCGCGGACGGCTACGCGGCGCTCGTCGGGATCGACATGGACACGCCGGACGGCCCCCGCGAGTGGCGCGTGATGATCGGCGGGCCGACGCCGCGCGCGACCAGCGGGCGGCTCCACGTCGTCGCGCGCTCCTACAAGGTGCAGCACCTTACGGTGGCGCGGCACATGGCGGAGCTCGATCCGGAGACCGAGCGGCGCGCGGTGAACGAGATCGAGCGCCTGCGGACCCTGTACCGCATGACGTCCGGCGAGCGCCTGTGGCAGGGCGCCTGGCAGCGTCCCGTGCCGGGCGATGCTCCGGGGACCGGGTTCGGCGCCCGGCGGGTGATCAACGGCCTCCCGCGCGCCCCGCACAGCGGCATCGACTTCGGCGCGGCGGTCGGCACCCCGGTGGCGGCGGCGAATCGCGGGCGTGTCGCGCTCGTGGGGGAGTTCTTCTTCCCGGGCCGGCTGGTGATCCTCGACCACGGCCTCGGCCTCTACACGCTCTATTTCCACCTGGACACGATCGCGGTGACCGAGGGCCAGCTGGTCGGCCGCGGGCAGACGCTCGGGACGGTCGGCATGACCGGCCGGGTCACCGGGCCGCACCTGCACTTCGGGGCACAGCTCGGCGCCGCACGCATCGATCCCGCCGTGCTGCTCGGCCTCGAGGACGCGGCGCCCGCGCGCTAGCGGCGCCCGCGCGCGCGCTTCGCGCGCCCGCTCTTCGTCTTCGCGCGCCCGCCCGCCTTCGTCGCCGCACGGCCGCGGGCCTTCGTCGTCGCGCGCGGCTTCTTCGTGCCACGCGCCGCCGGCTTGCGCGTCCGCTTCGCCGGTCCGGCGGCCTTCTTCTTCCTGGCGCCGCCGCTCCGCTGCGCCTGCGCGCGCGGCCGCGCCTGTGGGGCGCCGTGCGACCGCTGAGACGCAGGCGGGGCGGGCTCCTGCGCGGGCAACGGCTCGGGGGGGAGCATCTCGGACGGCCGCATCTCGGGCGGCATCGGGGAGAGGGTCTCCATCGCGTCCTCCATCACTCGGCGGTGGGGCGTGCTGCGGCCTTACCCTGCACAGCGCGTACCGGCTGCGCAAGCGGCACGGTCTCGCGGGGTCAGCGGGCGCGCACGCGCCTGGCGCAGGCGGCGAGCGCGGCGTTCGACCACACCGCCGGCAGCGAGCGCGCGAGGATGCCGCGCACCTGCGCGCGCGTGATCTTCACGGGCGCGTCCGCCGCCAGCGGATTCGGATGGCGGCGCAGGGCGGCGATCGTCGCCTCGCCGATCAGGAGGGGCCACGCGCACGCGAGCCGCATGCGCCACTCGGCGCGCGGGATCGCGAACGTGTACCGCCACCCGGCGTCGTAGTGGCCGGCGGCGACGTCGAGCAGCGCACCGTACAGCGGCCGCAGCGTCGTCATCGCGGAGGGATCGAGGAGGTCGGCGGGCGCGAGCCCGTGCGCCGCGAGCGACGCGGCGGGGAGGTAGCAGCGGCCCTGGCGCAGGTCGGCCGGCACGTCCCGGAGCACGTTGGTCATCTGCAGCGCCTTACCGAATCGCACGCCGTCCTTGCTCATGTCCGCCACGCGCCACTGCCGCAGGCGCGGGCGGTGCGCCGCGTGGATCGCGGTCCAGAACTCGCCCACGCAGCCGGCCACGAGGTAGACGTAGCGGTCGAGATCGTCGGGCGTCGCGAGCGCGGCGAGTCCGGTCGCGTCCTCGCCCGGGAACGTCGTGAGGTCGAGGACCATGCCGCTCGTGAGCGTGGCGAGGACGCGGCGGACGGCCTCGCGGTCTCCGTGGGCGAGGTCCTCGAGGCGCGCGAGCGCTTCGGGCAGGCGTGCGAGGAGCTCGGCCTCGGCGGCGCTCGCCTGGTGCGGGCGGCACGCGGCCGCCACCTCCGCGACGTCGGCCCGCGTGCCGCCGAACGCCGCGCGCAGGATCTCGAGGTGCGCGAGCCGCGCGTCGCGGGCGATCGCGCGCGTATCGGCCACGGTGTCGGCGGCGCGGGCGAGCAGGTAGGCGAGCCCGACCGGCGTGCGCAGCGCGCGCGGGAGGATCGCGAGCGAGAGAGAGAACGTGCGGCTGACCCGGCGCAGCGGCGCGCCGAGGAGATCGTCGGGGGCGACGCTACTCGTAGTCGTAGCGGCGCGGGGGCGGGTCGGGCGAGTCCTTCGCCTTCTTGAGGCTCTCCTGGAACTTGCGGTCCAGCAGCTTGCCCTTCTGGGCCTCGGCCGCCATCTGCTGCTTGAAGCGCTCCTCGCGCTCGGCCGACTTCGACTTGAGCTGATCGAGGGCGGCGCCGAGATCGGCGGTGCTCCGCTGGCGCGGCGCCTCCTCGTGCGCGATGACGGCTCGGAGCTCCGCGTCGATCGTGAGCTTGCCCTGGCAGCACGGGCACTGGACCACGAAGGGGGCGCTCGCCATGCGGCAACTATACTAGAGTCCTCGCATGACCATGAAAGAGGCCTGCGAGAGATGCAAGACCGCGCTCGCCGCCGACGGCGATGCGTTCGTCTGCAGCTACGAGTGCACCTTCTGCCCCGCCTGCCGCTCCGCGATGCTCGGCGTGTGTCCGAACTGCGGCGGTGAGCTCGTGCGGCGGCCGCGCCGGCGGCCGAAGGAGGAGGCGCCGACCCCGATCGACCCGGAGACGATCATGGCGCGCCACCGCGGGCGGTTCGCCGACCTGCTCGGCATCCGCATCGTGCGCGCGGAGCCCGACCGGCTGGTGGCCGAGCTGCCGTATCGGTTCGAGATCACCACGCCGGGGGACCGCGTCCACGGCGGCGCCCTCATGGCGTTCGCGGACACGCTCGGGGCGAACGCGACCGCCATCAACATCCCACCCGGCGCGGGGACGACCACCATCGAGTCGAAGACCAACTTCTTCTCGGCGGGGACGGGCGCGATCCTGCGCGCGGAGACGACGCCGCTGCACAAGGGCCGCTCCACCCACGTATGGACGACCCGTATCACCGACGAGACAGGCAAGCTCGTCGCCCAGGTCACGCAAACGCAGATGGTGTTGACGAAGCGTTGACGTAGAATCGCGGCGTGGCCGACCTGACCAACGACTTCTCGTGGTCGCGAAGCCGCGACGGCGTGTTCGACGAGTGCAAGCGCCGGTACTTCTACCAGTACTACGGCTCCTGGGGCGGCTGGGCGTCCGATGCGCCGGTCGACGTGCGCCGCCTCTACATCCTCAAGCAGCTCGCGTCCCGCCAGATGTGGGCGGGCCGCATCGTGCACGACGCGATCGAGATGGCGCTCAACGTCATGCGCGAAGGCGTCGACGTGCCGGTCGAGCCCTTCATCCGCGACGCGGTCGAGCGCATGCGCGCCGAGTTCCGCTCCTCGCGCGACGGGAAGTACCACCAGGCGCCGAAGACGCTCGCGCTCTTCGAGCACGAGTACAAGGTGGCGATCACGGACGACGCGTGGCGTGCGCTGGCCGGCTCGGTGCAGCAGTGCCTGCGCAACTTCTTCCGCCTGCCGTTGCTCGCGGAGATCCGCAAGACCTCGCCGGAGCACTGGTCGATCGAGCACTGGTCCAAGACGTTCGTGTTCGAGGGCACGCCGCTGTGGTCGGCGCCGGACTTCGGCTTCTGGACGCCGGAGGGCCGCCTCGCGCTGGTCGACTGGAAGACGGGGGGCGGCGGTGACGGCGCGTCCTTCCAGCTGGGCTGCTACGCCCTCTACGCGGCGGACGTGCTCGGCGTCCGGCCGACGGGGGTCGACCTCTACGAGGTGAACCTGCGCGAGCCGCTCGTCACCACGCACCAGTGGAGCGACGACCGGCTCGAAGAAGTGCGCGAGAAGATCCGGCTCTCGATCCGCGGCATGAAGTCCTACCTGAAGGACGCCGAGGCGAACGTGGCGTCGGTCACCGACTTCGAGCAGACCGAGAACCTGCGCTCCTGCCGCTGGTGCAACTTCAAGGCTGTGTGCCGCCCCGACCTCGACGCTACTGGAACTCCAGCGTAGCGGCCCTCAGGCCGAGCAGGAGCTTGCCGGCGGTCTCGAGGCAGCGATCGTTCGCGGGCGGCATCACCGGGCCCGCGAGCGCGTCGCGGTGCCAGCGCTCCAGCGGCAGCGATCTCAGGATGCCGGTGCCGCCCGCGAGCCGTAGCGCCTTCTCCGTCGCCATCAGCCCGACGTCCGCGCAGTAGCTCTTCGCCTGGTTCACGGCGAGCATCGTGGCCTCGCGGTCGCCGAGCATCTTCACGCGCGCGGCGTCGTGCAGGAGCAGGCGCGCCGCGCGGATCGCGGTGCCGACCTCCGCGACCGTGCGCTGCACGAGCGGGTGCTCGGCGATCGGCGTCTTGTCCGGCCTCCGCTTCGTCCGCGCCATCTCCACCATGAACTCGTACGCCGCCTCCCCGATGCCGAGGTACACCGCCGCGTAGCCCAACGCGAAGGTGTGGAGGTCGATCGTGAGGAACCCGCCGACGCCACCGAGCACGTCCTCGGGCCGCACCGCGCAGTCGTAGCGGATCGTGTGGCTGATGGTGCCGCGCATGCCGGTCGCGTTCCACACGCCCTCGATCTTCACGCCGGAGCTCTCCCGCGGGATGATCGCGGAGATCACGCCGGTCGACGCGCTCGCCTCGCCTTCCACGATGCCGGTGATGCAGTAGTGGTCGGCCGCGTCGCCGAGCGAGCAGAACTGCTTGAGCCCGGCCACGTGGTAGCCGCCGTCGCCCGTCGGCCGGAAGACGGTGTTCAGCACGAACTTGTCGCGGAAGCTCTGCTCCGGCTCGCTGGTGATCGACGCGATCAGCCTGCCGTGCGTCACGACGTCCCCGAACCACCGCTGCTTCTGCGCCTCGGTGCCCAGCGCCGCGATGAACGTGGTCACGGTCGAGTGCATGTTGAACGTCAACGCGGTGGCGGAGCAGCCGTGCGCGAGCTCGCGCATGGCGTGCGCGTACGTGATGTCGTCGACGCCCAGGCCGCCGTACGCGGCGGGCACCTTGAGCGCGAGCAGCCCTTCGCGATGGAGGTCGGCGTAGTTCTCGTAGGGAAACGACGACTCGGCGTCGTACTTCGCGGCGCGGGCCGCGAACCGCTCGCGCGCGAGGCGCGCCATGCGGTCGACGACGCCGGCTTGCGCGTCGGTCAACGGAGGCAGGGGAAACACGGCGGCTATCATAGCGCGCCGTCTTGACACGACCCGGTCGCCCCGCCTAGTCTCGCGCTCGTGTCCGACCTCCCGCTCCTGCGCACCGAGAACGTGGTGCGCGCCTACGGCAGCCTCTTCGCGGTCAACGGCGTCGATTTCGCCGTCCGGGAGGGCGAGCTGCGCTCGATCATCGGCCCGAACGGCGCCGGCAAGACGACGTTCTTCCGGCTGATCTCGGGCGAGGTCCGGCCCACCTCGGGGCGCATCTGGTTCCGGGACCGGGAGATCACCGGGATGCCGCAGCACGCGGTCGCGCGGCTCGGCGTGGCGAAGTCCTACCAGATCACGTCGATCTTCCCGCGCCTGACCGTGCTCGAGAACGTCCGCGTGGCCGCGCAGGGCGCCGTCCGGGCGTACGACTTCTGGCGCCGGGCCGATCGCCTGACGGACCCGCGCGTCCGGGCCGAGGAGCTCCTGGCCACCGTGGGCCTGTCCGCGCGCGCGACCCAGCTCGCCGCCGAGCTCTCGCACGGCGAGAAGCGGCACCTCGAGCTCGCCATCGCGCTGTCGGGCGACCCGGTCCTCCTCCTGCTGGACGAGCCGACGGCGGGCATGAGCCCGGAAGAGACGGACGAGACCATGGTGCTGATCCGCCAGCTCGCGAAGGGGCGCACGATCGTGCTGGTCGAGCACAAGATGAAGCTCGTGATGAACGTCTCCGACCGCATCACGGTGCTCCACCAGGGCCAGGTCCTCGCGGACGGCACGCCGGACGAGATCCGCGCCAACGAGGTCGTGCAGCGCACGTACCTCGGCGCGTCGGTCTGAGCATGGCGGCCCTGCTCACCGTCGAGGACCTCCACACCTACTACGGCGAAGCCCACATCCTGCAGGGCATCTCGCTCACGGTGGGCGAGCGCGAGGTCGTCACGCTGATCGGCCGCAACGGGGCGGGCAAGACGACCACGCTGCGCTCGATCATGGGCGTCGCGCGTCCGGCGCGCGGGCGCATCGTGTTCGAGGGCACCGACATCGCGCGGCTCGCGCCGCACCAGGTGGCGCAGCGCGGGATCGCGTGGATCCCGGAAGAGCGGCGCGTGCTGCCGAACCTCACGGTCGCCGACAACCTGCGGCTCGCGATGCTGGGCGCGGGCGTGAAGGAATCGGAAGCCGCGCTCTTCGCGGAGGTCTTCGAGTTCTTCCCGCGGCTGAAGGAGCGCCTCGACTATCGCGGCCGGTTCCTCTCCGGCGGCGAGCAGCAGATGCTCGCGATCGCGCGAGGCCTCGTCGCGAAGCCGAAGCTCATGCTGATCGACGAGCCGACGGAGGGCCTCGCCCCGCTGCTCGTGCAGAGCCTCACCGCGATCCTCGCGGCCATCAGCGGCAAGGGCAGCACGATCCTGCTCGTGGAGCAGAACCTCGAAGTCGCCCTCACGCTGTCGACCCGTCTCTACGTGGTCGACCAGGGCCGCATCCAGTTCTCCGGCACGCCGGACGAGCTCAAGCGCGAGCCCACCATCCAGCAACGCTTTCTGGGCGTCTGACCGAGCCTCGTCGCTCCTACGTCGCCGGCGACACGCCGCCGACCTTGAACATCCCCTCGGTGATCCCGAGGGCGCTCTTGCCGATCGTCTCCAGCATGCGGTCGACCGTGGGCGGCATGAGCGTCGAGGTGCGGAGGTCGCGGAACGCGCGCTCGACCGGCAGCGCGCGGTAGGCGGCGCGTCCGCCCATCACCTGGATGACCTGCTCGGTGACTTCGAGGCCGGTCTCCGTGGCGAGCACCTTGGCGCGGTTGGCGAGCAGCCCGCGCTCGACGACGTCCGCGCCTTCCCACCCGCTCGCGGACTCCTCCAGCACGAGCCGCGCGGCGTCGAGGTGCACGCGCAGCCGGCCGACGTGGCGCTGGACGGTGGGATCGGCGGCGACGGGGACGTTGTCGGGCTTCACGACGCGCTTGCGCGCGTAGTCGACCGCGAAGTCGAGCGACGCTTCGGCGACGCCCACGTACACCGCGGCGTAGCCCAGCGCGAAGCTCTCCACCACGCCGACCTGCACGGCCGCGCCCGGCCGGCCGAGCGCGCACTCGCCGGGGACACGGACGTCGGTGAGCGTGACCGACGGGCTGTACGTCCCGCGCATGCCGAGCGTGTCCCACACGCCGTCGGTGGCGATGCCCGGCGTGTCGGCGGGCACGATCACCTGCAGGAGCGCCTTGCCCATGTCGCCCTCGCCGTCGAGCGCGCACCAGATCATGTAGTGCGAGGCGCCGAGCGCCATCGTGCAGAAGTGCTTCACGCCGTCGACGACGTACCCGTCGCCGTCGGCGCGCACGACGGTCTCCATCAGGAACGTGCGGGAGAGGCTCACGGCCGGCTCGCTGCCCCAGCTCCCGAAGAGCTGGCCGCGCTCGGTCACGTCGGCGTACCACCGGCGCTTCTGCGCGTCGGTGCCGAGCGCGTCGATGAACCGCATGACCGTCGAGTGCATGTGCACGGTCATCGCGGTGCTCGCGCAGCCTTGCGCGATCGTGCGGATGACCGCGATGTAGGTCGCCATGTCGGCGCCGAGGCCGCCGTACGCGGCGGGCACGGCGATCCCGAGCAGCCCCTCCTGCCACAGGTCGCGCCAGCTCTCGATCGGGTTGCGGCCCTCGCGGTCGATCGCCGCCGCGCGCGGGGCGATGCGCTCGCGCGTGACGCGGGCCGCGCGCGCGACGACCGCCGGATCGGGCGCCGGCACGCTCAGCTCATCTTCGACGCGGCGGCCGGCCGGGTCTTGCCGATGCAGCGGCAGGTGCCGGCCTGGTGCAGCTCGATCATGTTCCCGAAGGGATCGTCCATGAAGACCTGCTCGGACGCCGGGCCGACGATGTTCTTGCCGACCCAGTACGGCACGCCCATGCGGTCGAGCTCCTTCTTCGCGGCCTGGATGTCCTCGACCGCCAGCGCCACGTGCGGCCGCGACGGGTCCTTGCCGGGCCCCTGCGCGAGCGACGACTCGCCCTCGACGCCCATGAGATGGATCTGCGCGCCGGCGCCGACGTCCATCCAGTAGCCGTCGATCGCCGGGATGTGCGGCCGCCCGGCGTCCGGATCGAGTCCGAGCACGCCGTGGTAGAAGTCGTGCGCCTGCTGCTTGGCCTCGGCCGTGGGGCCGATGCGGATGCCGTGGTGGTGCAGCTCGAGGACCTTGATCGCCATGGAACGGGCCTCCTGGGACGGTGTCGAACGGATAGTACCGCGGTAGACTCGGGCGCGGGAGGACCGGACATGGCGGTCAAGGCGCTGCTCCACTACGCTCTCGAGATCCCGGACCAGACGGTCGGGGAGAAGTTCTACACGAGCTTCGGGCTCGTCGGGTCGTCGGGCCGCGACGACGCCGTGCACCTGCGCCCCGCGCGGCTCGCGCGCGACACCGTCCAGCTCTACGGCGGCCCGAAGAAGCGCCTGCACCACGTCGCGTGGGGCGCGCCCGGCGCCGAGTTCGCCGCCACGCAGGAGTCGATCCGCCGGGCGGGGGTCAAGGAGACCGATCCGCCCAGGGGGCTCGAGGGCGGGATCTGGCTGCGCGACCCCGACGGCAATCTCCTGAACGTGCGCGATGAGGCGGCGCCGGCGCCGCCCGCCGACCCGCCGCTCCGCCTCAACAGCCCGGGCCACGCGCAGCGCCTGGGCGAGCGCGGCTATCCCGTGGCGGGCACCAAGGCCGCGCCGCGCCGCCTCGGCCACGTGCTGCTGTTCACGCCGGACATGGAGCGCCAGCTCGACTTCTACACGCGCGTGCTCGGCATGAAGCTCTCCGACCGCTCGCAGAAGATCGTCGGCTTCATGCGCTGCACGACCGACCATCACAACCTCGCGTTCCTGAGCTCGTCGGGGCCGGGCTTCCACCACGGCTCGTTCGAGGTCGGCAACGTCGACGAGATCGCGATGGGCGCGCTCCGCATGCAGGAGGCCGGCTACCAGCCGGCGTGGGGCATCGGCCGCCACGTGATCGGCTCGAACTTCTTCTGGTACATGCGCGATCCGTGGGGCAGCTTCGCGGAGTACTTCCACGACATCGACGTGATCCCGGAGTCGTGCGCGTGGGAGGCGCGCGACTTCCCGCCGGAGGAGGCGCTCTACTCCTGGGGACCGCCGGTGCCGGACGACTTCGGGCTCAACCGAGAGATCGAGGGCTGAGCCGGGTCAGCAGCGTGCCCCAGATGCCCTTCGGGAGGAAGATCACGAAGAGCACGAAGATGCCGCCGATCACCAGCGCCCACGACTCGGTGATCACGGCGATGCGGTCTTCCAGCACGAGCCACGCGGCCGCCCCGACGAACGGCCCGAAGAACGTGCCGGCGCCGCCGAGCAGGGTCATGATCACGACCTGACCGGACGTCGCCCAGAACAGCGACTCGATCGGCACCACGTTCAGCCGCAGCGCCTCCAGCCCGCCCGCCAGCCCCATGAAGAGCGCGTAGAACACGAACGACATCCACTTCACGCGCTGGATGTCGTAGCCGCACGCCGCGGCGCGCGCCGGATTCTCGCGGATCGCCTGGAGCACGGTGCCGAACGGCGAGCGCAGGATGCGGTGCAGCCCCGCCACGGCGAGGCCCACGATCACCAGCGCGAAGTAGTAGAAGCGCGTGGAGTCGTCGATCGAGATCGAGATGCCCGGCAGCGTGAGCGCCGGCCGCGTGATGCCGCGCAGGCCGTCGTCGCCGCCCGTCCAGTCCGCCAGGTGGAAGCCGACGAAGTAGAGCAGCTGTGCGAACGCGAGCGTCAGCATGGCGAAGTAGATGCCGCGCCGGCGCAGGCAGAACATGCCGATGATCGCGCCCCCCAGGCCGGCGGCGAGGAAGCCCGTGGCGAGCGCGAGCCACAGCGAGGTGACGCCCAGCTTGGCGATCGCGATCCCCGTGCCGTAGGCCCCGAGCCCCCAGTACGCGGCGGACCCGAACGACAGGAGCCCCGTGTAGCCGTACAGGAGATTGAAGCCGAGCGCGAACAGTCCGTAGATCAGGACCTGCGAGGCGAGCGACTCGTAGGGCACGACGAACGGGAAGACCGCGAACACCACGAAGAACGCGAGCACCGGATGGCGCGCGATGACGCCCGCGACGCGGTCGATCATTCCATCAGCCCTTCCTCACCGAACAGCCCGCTCGGGCGGATCAGCAGGATGGCCGCCATGAAGATGAAGACCATGATCTCGGCCATCTTGGGCACGAAGAACGTGGTGAGGCTCACGACCTGACCGATCAGCAGCCCCGCGACGACCGCGCCGGGCAGGCTGCCCATGCCGCCGACCACGACGACCACGAACGAGTCGATGATCATGGTGACGCCCATCTCGGCGTAGACCCCGCGCATGGGGCCGGCCAGGACGCCGGCGAGGCCCGCGAGCCCCGCGCCGATGCCGAACACGAGCAGCCACATCTTGCTGAGGTCGAAGCCGAGTGCCCGGACCATGAGCGGATCGCGCGAGCCCGCGCGGATCACGAGGCCCACCGGCGTCTTGGTGAGGAAGGCCCACAGCGCGACGAGCACGACGACCGTCACGCCGATGACGAAGAGCCGGTAGAGCGGGAAGTACGTGAAGCCGAGATCGACGGCCCCGGCGAGCGCCTTGGGCGGATCGAACGTGAGCCCGAACTTGCCCCAGATGATCCGGACCGCCTCGACCAGCACGAGCGACAGGCCGAAGGTGAGCAGCAGCGGATCGTCGGGCGACCGCCCGTACAGCGGCCGGATGAGCACGCGCTCGACGATGAACCCGAACACGCCGACCATCACCGGCGCGAGCACCAGCGCGATCCAGAAGTTGCCGGTGAGGCCGAACACGAAGAACCCGAAGTACGCGCCGAGCATGTAGAACGCGCCGTGCGAGAAGTTCACGACGGTCATGAGCCCGAAGATGAGCGACAACCCGATGGCGAGGAGCACGAAGATCAGCCCGAGCACGAGCCCGGTGAACACCTGCGCCGCGAGCGCTGACGGATCCATTCAGAGTTCCGTTCTGAAGAGGTCGAGGGGAGGGAGACCGCTCATGGTCGAAGGCTCGAAGACCCGAAGCGGGCCGAGCCGAAGAACGCGCCGCGGAGCGCGTGAAGGGGGCTGAGGGGGTGGCGCCGGCAGGGCCGGCCGGGCCGCCGTCACGAAAACCGACGTAACGCCGACGAGCGGTTTTCGTGACG
>Ga0194131_10001343_pt1 | contig 42227 bp, 39 predicted proteins | sample TA2KigO120mmetaG_FD_148631 | JGI IMG/M metagenome (GOLD analysis project Ga0194131, IMG submission 148631) | Freshwater microbial communities from Lake Tanganyika, Tanzania - TA2015053 Kigoma Offshore 120m | ecosystem: Environmental > Aquatic > Freshwater > Lake | place: Tanzania: Lake...
TTGGCCGAGGTCGCCCTTTTCGGCCGCCTCGTGGAACACGGTCATGAACAGGCGCGTCCCTTCGTCCTCGACCGGCCACAGGCTATTGAGCAGGGCGCGGGTGCCACCGAGATAGAAGCTGCGCGCGAGGCCGAGAAAATCTTCGCCCGCCTCGGCGGTTCCCAATCCCGTCTCGCAGGCGGACAACACGACGAGGTTGGCGGCAATTGGTCGATCGAAAAGGTTTGCCGCCGTAAGCGCACGAACCTCGGTCGGCCCACTCAGATAGATCGCCGAATCGAGTGGGCGCTCGGCGTCGAATGCGCCGTGGGTTGCGAGATGCAGGATCGTCGTTCCCTGCCCCACGGTCTGGCGCAGCCGTTCCTCGGTCGCCGCGCCGCCGATCAGGGGCTCCACCTGGTAGCGCCCGGCGACCTCGCCCGCCTCGGCGCGGGCGCCCGGCAACGCGGGAAGTCGGCCCCGAAAGTCGGGATCACCGACGATGGTGGGCCTACCGCCCGCTGCGGAAGCGTCCTCTCGCTGGAGCCAGCCGCCCGTCGGCAATACCACCACCGGAATCTCGATCGATAACGCGCCCCACGGCACGAAATGAAAATCGCCGCTCGGCACGACGTAGAGCGTGTTCGTGGCGCCCCACTGCTTCACGCCGAGCGCGGCATCGAGCGCCTGGACGGAGGCGGTCATCGCCGCCGTGTCCAGGTTGGTCATGCCCTCGGCAAACGCCTTGAGCAGGGCGCGCAAATCTGCGGTGCGCAGGGTCAGGGTTTGCAGGCGCGCCTGTTGGGAATCGGCGAGGAGGACGCGCACCTCATCGCTGGCGCGACCGGGGAACGCGTAGGCCAGCACGTCACCGGGCTTCAGAGACCGACGCACGTCGGCCAGCGTGTGGGTGGCAATGTCGAGCGTATCGGCGAGTTCGGGTGCCCGCGCCCGCAGGGCCTGCATCAGGGTCTCGCGTTGGCGGCGCAGATCCGTTTCGCGCTGGGCGGCTTGTGGGCTGGCGCCCAGACCCGTCGCCGCGATCCGTTCCTGGCGAATTCGGCGATCCAAGTCCCTCACCTGCAACAGTGTTGCGCGCTCCTGCGCCACGCCCGCGCTGCGATCGGCGAGCAGGTCGACGAACGCGCGAGCGCGTCCGCGCTCGAGGCTTTCGAACAATTGGTCGGGATCGTTTCGGGCAGCAGCGATCGCCGCCAGGCGATAGGTGATGTCCTCCTTGCTGACGCCGAAGCGACGCTTCGAACGATCGGTCGCCAGGCCGCCCGACACGGTATCGACAGCGACCTGGGCGCGGCGAAAGGCCTGTTCGGCGTCGGCGGCGCGGTTGAGTGCCAGCAACGCCTCGCCACGGGCGGCTTCGACGCGCCAGACCAGGTCGATCAGTCCGATGGCGTTGGCCTGTTGCACGGCCTGGGCTGCTATCGGTTCACCCTCGGCCATTCGACCGATGGCGAACAGCGACCAGGCCCGGAAGGCATCGGTCGTCGCCGATCCTGCCGCAAAACCGATGGCCTCGAAGAAGCGCCGTGCCGCATTGAACGCGCTGTCGCCCGCCGCCGGGTCGCGGCGCACGATCGTGCGGGCCGTTCCAACGAACACGAGGTTCTGGGCCCGTCCGACCCAGCTATCGCCGTGGACGGGCAACACGCCCTGGGCATCAGGCATGGCCGCTACGAAGTGCACGTCGTTGAAGCGTTGTTCGGCTTCCTCGGCCCACGGCAAAGCGACATCGGCTTGGCCGCGCAACAGGTGGGCACCCGCCAGAATGGCATAGGCCCTGAGCTGGGCTGTGGTTTGCCAGACCATGTGCAGAATTTCGTTGTCGCTCGGGCGATTGGAATACGACGTCGGCAATCGCCACCGTTTGGTTTCTTCGGCGACGAGCGAGGCATCTGCAATGGCGCCGTCGAGGTCGCCGAGCCACAGGCGTGCTTCCGCCCGCAGCGCCCGCGTGTTGAGCGACTTACCGAAGGCCGCAATCTCGAGGCGTGCCGCGTTCTGCAGTTCTTCCTCGGCATCGGCCGCTCGCCCCATCATGATCATCGCGTGGGCGCGCAGGGAATTGTGGACCCACCGGATATCGGGGCGACTGGGCGCCGAAGCCCGGGCCAGCGCCGCGAGGGTCCGCTCGCCGTCATTGGCCAGGAAGGCGGCATAAGCTTCCGCGAGCTCCGGGGTAACTCGCAAGCCGTAGGAGTTCCGCTCGCCCGCCCGCGGAGTCGTGACTTTGCCGGTCGGGAGCGGAATTGGCCGTTCGTTTCGGCGTCCATCGGGAGGGCGGACGTTCTTGACCACGGCCGCGGGGGCCTCAGGCAGCGGGTTCCCGTCGTTCTGGGCCCCGGCGTCCGTCGTGATCACCGCGACCGAAAGAAGACCCGCCGCGACTAGCCGAAGCCGATTTCCACCAGCCATCGAGACCTTCTCTGAGGCGTTCGAATCGTAGCAGTCAGTCTAGAACCGTGCCGCACGGGAAGGTCATAGGGAAAACGTCGGTCCGCGCGCATTCCGGGCCGCCGCTTCGTTGCTCAAGAACGTCAGCAGCATGAAGCGTGTCCCTCGGGTGACGTCGGTCACTTCGTGCAGCACTGAGCAACTGAACACCAGGGCTTCGCCGGCGCTGGCGCGATAGGTCTCGGGTCCGTACTCGGGAAACCGCAACATCCCGCCGTCGTATTCGCTGGCATCGTTGAGGAAGAGGGAAACGGCAAAGCGGCGGTGGGCAGAGATCGGCGATATGTTGTCGCGATGCGCCCGGAAGTAGCCGCCGGTCGAGTGCTGATCGAGATAGGCCGCGATCTTGAACCCGGTCGTTCGCGTCGCGAGGAATTGGTAGGCCTTGGCCACCTCCGGAACGATTCGGCGTCGGAAGAGATCCGCGAGATTCGCGTTGAGGGCGGGGTCGACGATTTCGTGGTCGCGCCGGCGTTTCGCCGTTTGTGCGTAGGCGTCTATCTCCGCGTTCGCCCGGTTGTCGATCGTCCCAGAGGCTTCGTTCCCTTTGCTCCGCCACCATTCGGTCAGTTCGCGACATTGATCACGGCTCATCACTCTGGGGATCCAGAGGACTGGGGCCGACCGTGGTACCGAAAACGCGGCGCCGGGGTCGAGGATCTCGCGCGCGCCACTTAGGACACCCTCGACATGATCGCGCGCCGGGCCACCACGATCGACACGCCGCACGCGCAGGCCGATGTCGAGCACGTAAGTCGTCAGGGCGGGCCTCGGTCGGTCGGCTCCGCAGAACGCGTAGAACGCTGTCGTGTCTCCGGCGGTGTCGGCAAGGACGCCCCACGGCAGGACGACCCGCTGCGCCAATGCTGCGTTCTCGGCCGGCGCCAATCGCGTCACGATGAACAGGTCGACGACCTTCAGGGCGTCGGCCGCCGCTGCGAAGGGACGGAGGTTCACGTCGTAATCGCGGTCGCAGAATACGAGCACGATGGGCTTGCCGCGCGAGTGTATGACGGGGCTCGTCGCCTGGCCGATCACGTCCGGCAGCGCAAAATTGGGGATGGCATCGCCAGGCTCCAACACGTACGGGGTCATCGCCATCGCCGCTCTTCCCTAAGGTTTCGGCCCTAGCATCGGCGGCCTCGCGATCGATCGCAAGCGAACCAGGACTCGGTGCTCCGGCTTGCGCTATCGTCGCCGCAACGACGGGGGGGGAAGCCCATGAATCGTGTCAGTCCGTTGCAGCGTGTCTCCGTATTCGTTCGCGATACCGAGCGATCGTTGGCGCTCTATCGTGATGTCCTTGGTCTCACCGTGGTCGATACGCGCAGCTTGCAGGGGCCGGTAATCGCCAAGATGCTCGGCCTCAAGGACTGCAAGATCCGCGTGACCTACCTGACGTCTGAAAACAGCGAGATCGCCCGCGTCGGACTGTTCGAAGTCTCCGATCCACGCCCCCCGGTCCTGGCGCCTCCCTCGCGGCACAACGTCATCCACTCTGGCCAGATGATCATGGTGTTCGACACCGCCCATATTCCCGAAATCCACGCTGCGGCGAAAAAAATGGGATTGCCCGCGCTGTGCGAGCCGATGGCAATTCGTGGCTCCAAGGGTGGAACCTACGACGAGTACATCTTCTTCGATCCGGACGGGGCCCTGGTCGACATGATCCACTATACGCCCGACCCCGGTGGCAGCAGCGGCGACTCGGCAGCGCGAGTCGGGGGACCCTCGGGTCCGACGTCGAACCGGACGTCACCGATCCTGCGTGCCTCGATCTTCGTGCGCGATCTCGAACGCTCGCTTGCGCTCTATCGCGATATCCTGGGGCTTTCGGTGATCGATCGCCGCGAGTTCGGCGGACCTCAAGTGGGCGCCATCCTGGGCCTCGGGGACTGCAAACTCCGGGTGGCCTACCTCACCGCCAAGGATTCGCCCATCGGGCGGATCGGCCTGTTCGAAGTCACTTCGCCGCGACCACCGGAGTTGGCACGACCGGCGACCAATACCATCCATATCGGCCAAGCGGCGATCATCCTGAGCACGAGCCAAGTCCAGGCGCTTCATGGGGATCTCAAGCGCGCCGGATTTTCGTTCCTGTGCGAGCCCATCGGGTTCACCCGACCTGGCGGCGGCACCTTCACCGAGATGTTCTTCTTCGATCCGGATGGCGTGACGATAGGCGTGATTCAGCTCACGCCGGCTTAGTTGTCCCGGACTTCACCGCATCCTCAGACACCGCTTTCTCGGCCGAGGCCGCTCCGTTTGTCGCCTCGCCACTCCCCTCCTCGGCGCGAAAGACGTCGGCGTAGCTCTTCTGCGCCTTTCGCTTCATGAACTCGTCCGTCATGCTGCGAACCCGTCCGACCATGATGACGAGAATTCGTCGCATCACCGGGTTCATTTCCTCGAGACGTTTGACGAAATCCTCGCGTGGGACGGCGACAAGTTCACATTCCGTGGTGGTGACGGCGCTCGCCATGCGCGGCCGGTCGTCGAACAGCGCCATTTCACCGCAGATGTCGCCGGGCCCAAGGGTCGACACGACTTTGGGGTAGGAGCTCCGAACGCCGCGACGAATCTCCACCTGACCCTTCATGATCAGGTAGGCTGCGTCCCCCTTGTCCCCTTCATCGAACAGTATCTTTCCCGGTCCGATGTTCGTCCGTTCGAACGACTTGATCTTGTCCATCGTTACGCCCCCTCTCACCTTCTAGTCCTAACACGTCCCTAGACCCGCGCGGCAAGCCCCTCCAGGTCATGTCCGACAATTCATCCGTCACCGGCCAGCGTACCACCCAGCCTTGGTATCGCGATGTGATCACCGGCACCGTCGTGACGGTGCCAGTCCTGCTCGTCTATTTCGCGATGGGCGTCACCTACGGGGTTCTGGCGCTCGAACGCGGGTTCTCCGACTTCAACACGGTGCTGATGTCCGCTCTGGTTTACGCCGGAACGGCCCAGCTCGTTGGAGTCGAAATGATGGCGAGTGCCGTTCCGGTCAGCTCCGTCTTGATCACGACGTTGGTGATCAACTCGCGGTTCTTCGTCATGGCCGCGAGCCTCACGCCCAATCTTGAAAACTACTCGCTCGGTCAACGGGTGTTCTATGGCCTGCAGCTGACCGATGCGACGTTTGCGTTGAACACCGCCCGCTTTGCCGCGGGTCGGCCGAGCAAGATCGAGATCTTCACGACCGCGATCACCGGCCATCTGGTCTGGATCGGCTCGACGATGGCTGGCGTCGTGATCGGGCGAACCGTCGGAAACCTCAACGCCTATGGCGTCGATTTCGCCATGCCGGCCATGTTCATCGCGCTGATGACGCCGCTGATCCGAAGCCGGACCCAAGTAGTGGTGGCCGTTGCGGCGGGCGCAGCGACGTTGGTTTGCTTTGCCCTAGGGTTTGCCTACTGGACCATCCTATGCGCGACGCTCGTCGGGGTCCTGGTAGGATTTGTGAGGGAACGATGGACCAAGACGTTGTCAGCCTGACCATTCTCGGAATGGCCGCAGTCACCTTGGCGCTCAAAGCCGTGCCGTTGGTCGCCCTTGCTCGGCGCTCGCTGCCGCCGGTGGTGCACGACCTGTTGCGCCACCTGCCGATCGCTGTGCTCTCGGCTATGACCGTCCAGCTGGTTGCGGTGAAGGATGGGGCGCCGTTCCTCGCCTTCGACAACATCGCCTTGATCGCGGCGATTCCGACGGTCATCGTGGGGGTCGTGAGTCGGAATCTGTTCTTGACCATCGCGTTCGGGGTCGGGTTTCTCGCTGCCATGCGCGCGTTTTCGACGTGATGAGCGCGTCGCCGCCGCGCGTCGCAATCCCCGACGAAGAGCTCCACGTCGAGTTCGTGCGCGCCTCGGGTCCCGGAGGCCAGAATGTCAACAAGGTGGCGACGGCCGTGCAGTTGCGCTTCGATGCACGCCACAGCCGCGTGGTCTCGCCGTCCGTGTTCGCGCGGCTCGCCAGCCTCGCCGGACGGCGCATGACCAAGGATGGGGTCGTGGTCATTCACGCGGTTCGCCATCGCACGCAGGAACGCAATCGGGCCGATGCCTTGGCCCGGTTGGAAGCGCTGCTGGCGGCGGCGATGGTCGTTCCGCGGGAGCGTCGGGCGACGCGCCCGTCCAAGGGGTCCAAGCGCCGGCGGCTCGAAAGCAAACGCCGCCGTGCCCAGATCAAAAGCGCGCGAGGTCGGGTCGGTGTCGACGAGTAGGTGCGGTCAACGATTGCGTCACCGGCGGCATGCGTCATAATTCCCCAATGCGCTCCCTCCGTCGCGTGTTGGTCGCCGCGTTGGCCGTGCTTGGACTGGGCTTGGCGTCGAAGGCCCCCGCCGCGCATCCCCATGTCTGGATCGAGGCCTGGATCGACGTGCGGCTCACGACGGCCGGCATCGAGGCTGTGCGGATCCATTGGCGCTTCGATGAGTTCTTCAGTTCCCTCGCGATCACGGACTTCGACGGCAACAAGAACGGCAGACTCGATCCGCCGGAAATCGACCGTTTGGTCTCGGCCACCATCGAAGCATTGCGAGAGGGGAACTTCTTCACGTTCGTGCGCATCGGGAACGACACCCAGAAACTCGACAAGGTCGACAATTTCGTTGCGAAGATCGTCGAGCACTCTCTGGTCTACGAATTCACGGTCAAGCTCGATCGTCCCGTCGATCCGACAAAGGTCGATGTCAGCGTGTCGCTCTACGACGAAAGCTACTACATCGACGTGACGCTACTGGAGCGCGAGCCGGTTCGCTTCAGCGGTGCCTCGCCACTGTCCTGCCGACCCGATATCAAACCCGATCGTGAACGGGCGTTCTATTTCGGCATGGTGCAGCCTCTGAAGATCCGGATGCAGTGCGGCGGTGCGTAGGGTCCTCCTCGCGGTTGTGTTCGCCTGTCTGGTATTCGGGTCGACGGCGCTGACCGCCCAGGAAAATCGACCGTTGTTGGGGCCGCGAACCACGGCGCCGGCAGCGGCGACGACCCCCGAGCGCGAGCCCGATGCGATCGACCGAACGTTGCGGGCGCTGAGAGCGTTGCAGTTCGACACACAACGTCGTTTGGCGGGGGCGGTTCGGGCGCTCAAGAACGATCGGGCCGCGGTCTGGACGCTCCTGTTCCTGTCGTTTCTTTACGGCGTCTTGCACGCGGTTGGCCCTGGTCACGGCAAGGTCGTGATCGCGTCCTATCTCGCGGCGACCAGAGACCGCCTACGACACGGTCTCGCACTGTCGTTTGCTTCGTCCCTTGTTCAAGCAATTTCGGCCGTCGCTCTGGTCGGGGGCCTCGCCGTGATACTGCAAGTGTCGCAAATGCAGACCCAGGCCAACGTTCGCGTTCTCGAAATCGCGAGCTATGCCCTGATGGTGGCGATCGGGCTTTGGATGACGGCAAGTGCACTTCGCGGGGGACGCCACCATCACCACCATCATAATCATCATCATGGGCTGGATGGTGCGGCGGGTCTCGGGCACGGCGCTCACGATCACCAGAATGCGCACCATGAGCATGCCCTTGCCCAGCGCGGCGATGAGGACAAATCGCGGCCGGGGCGGCGGCGATTTCTGGCGCTCACGCTTGCGATTGGCATTCGGCCGTGTAGTGGCGCCGTACTCGTCCTGTTGTTTTCCTTCGCGCAAGGACTGGTATTGGCGGGAATTGGCGCGACGTTCGTGATGGCCGCCGGTACCGCGCTGACGCTGTGTGCCTTGGCGGCGCTCACGGTCGTGGCCCGCCAGACCTTGCTTCGCGTTGCCGAAGGGCGGCGCGGTCGGGCCGGCGTGTGGGTCGGTCGCGGGTTGGCCATCGGTGGTTCGCTCGCCGTGACAGGATTCGGGGTGCTGTTGCTGGCGGCGGCCCTCGGCCAACCGGGCTCGGTCGGCGGCTAGGGCGACAGACGAGGATGGTGTCAACGATGACGGCCCACGGTCCAGAGGTTCGACTCGATTCCCCCGCCTACATCCACCCGAGCGCGCAACTCTATGGGCGCGTGAGCATCGGACGCGGTTCCTCGGTGTGGCCGTTCGTCGCGATGCGGGCCGAGATGCACGAGATCCGCATCGGGGCGCACACGAACGTCCAGGACTTCGTCATGATCCACGTCGGCGCGACGACGCCCACGGTGATCGGCGATCACTGCTCCGTCACGCACCATTGCACGATCCACGGTTGTGCGATCGGCGACAACTGCTTGATCGGGATCAACGCCACGATCATGGACGGCTGTGAGATCGGCGAGAACTCGATCGTGGCCGGTGGCGCATTTCTCAAGGAGAACACGCGGATTCCCGCCAACTCCGTCGTCATGGGCCTGCCGGCGAAAATCGTGCGCACGCGCAACAACTGGATCGCCAATCGCATGAATGCGTTCATGTACGAACAGAATGCCGCCGCCTATGCCGAGGGAAACTACCGCGTGTGGTCGAGCCCCGCGCTGAGCGCGGCCATGCAACGCAAGGCGGCCGAGCTGGCCGAAGAATTCGCCAAACGCTATCCCGGCGCCGAACCGGGCTGATCGCCGGGCGGTGCCGAGCGGCGCAGAACCACGATTCTGCGCAGTTTCCATCGCCGTTTCGGGCGGCCTGGGCCCTTGAACCTTCGCGCGCGCTATCCCATATCTTTTCGGCAAGCGGGTGCCTTCGTGGGCCCGCGACGCCGCTCGCTCATTCGAGGAGACGTGACGATGGCGCGACTGACGCTATTCAATTCACCGATGTTGCTGGGCTTCGACGAAATCGAGCGCACGCTCGATCGTCTTACCAAGTCCGCGACGGACGGCTACCCGCCCTATAACATCGAGCAACTCGACGACGACCGGATGCGCATTACACTCGCCGTGGCCGGCTTTGCCGGCGACGACCTGTCCGTCGTGGTCGAGGACAATCAGCTGATCATCCGCGGCAAACAGAAGGACGAAGAAAGCGAACGCGTTTTCCTGCATCGCGGAATTGCCGCACGCCACTTCCAGCGCGCGTTTGTCGTCGCCGATGGCATCGAGGTGGTGGGAGCGTCGCTCGACAACGGATTGCTGCATGTCGATCTGGTTCGCCCCAAAGCTCAGAGCACGGTGCGTTCCATTCCGATCAAGACCGGCGAGGGCACGAAGGTGCGGAAGTTGTCCGAGGTCGCGGTCGACAAGCGGGCGTCCTAAGCGCCAACAGGAGTGGTGAACCAATGAACCATCCCAGCACGGAACGAAAGAAGATGTCGGCGGAGGCCTTTGCGGCGCTCGGTGCCCCACTGCTGGCTTACATCAAACCGGTGAAGGTCGACGGGACGTTCGCCTACGCGGTGCACGCGGCCGATGGCCGTGAGTTGGCGGTATTCGCCGATCGCAGTCTGGCGATCGCTGCCGCGGCGCAGAACGACTTGGCGCCCGTCTCGGTACACTGACCCGGGATCAACGACGCGTCAGCCAGGCGACGCCCGAAAGCGCCAGCAGAGCCCCGACGAGCACCGCGACCGCCATCCACAGGGGTGGTCCCTTGCGTTGATCCGTCCCTGGCGGCAGCACCCGCGCCGCGGCCGCCGTCGCCGCGCGTTGAACGGCATTGGCCACTTGCGCCGCTTCCCCGAGGGTTGAACTGACGAGCGAGGCCTGACGCTGCTCCGGTGCCGCGTCTTGACGACCAGGCGATGGTGGCGGTGCGGCCGGCCCGCGCTCTGCCCCGGGAACCGACGGAGACGGGGTGGCGGTCGTCGTGGTCCCCGCCGGCGGCGGGCTTGCGACGGCCGCGCTGGCCGGCGGCACGGTGAGCGCCGGAGTGCTCGGTCCAGCGGCGGCACGATCAGTAGGCGTCAGTCCGGCCGGAGTTGTGTCGGCGCGAGCTGGGGCGGCAAATGGCGAGCGGATTTCCATCGTGCGAGCGATCGACACCAGGGACTCCCACTTGTCGTCGTCGCTCTTGCGCTCGAGCACGTACTCCCCGCGGTAGGTGCCGATCGGCCAGGCCACCCGGTTCTGCAGCGTCACCACCATGTGCGTGAGGGATCGGGCCTTATGGCCGCCGGTCGCCTCACGCGTTGCCTGGGCGAGGATCTCGCCGCTCGGCTGCCGCACCACGAAGCGCTCGCGGTCGCCGTCGTTGCGGCCATAAATCTCGGTCCAGAAATAGATGCGCTCGGCGTTGGGAAGGAAGTTCACCTGCTGCTGCTTGCCGTCCAGAACCTGATCGGATTTGGGTTCGCTGCTGGAAAAACCGGCGTTGAGGAGCCCCGACGGGCGATAGGCCAGGGCCTCGAGCGCTGGCTTGGCGAAGATCGGGTTCTTCGGCACGTCGCAGCCGCTGCCGACCGTGGCTCCGGTGAATGGATCGACCGGGGTGCCGCGGTAGCGCACCTCGAAATGGACGTGGGGAAATTCGGCCTTGCCCGACATGCCGACGAAGCCCAAGCGGTCTCCGACCTTCACCTCCTGACCGTTCTGCACGACGATGCTGTCCTTGCGCAGATGGCAGTACTGGCTGACCCAGCCGTCGTTGTGATTGATCAAGACGCCGTTGCCACACTCCTTACCGCGCACCGCCTCATCGCCGATCTCGCGAAAATTGACGTCCTCCAATCCGTCGCGCACGCCACGCACGACACCCGGGGCCGAGGCGATGACCGGAATGCCTCGCCGCACGATCTCCATGTTGGCGACCCGGACATCGACCCCGGTGTGCCGATCGTAGGTCAATCGACCACAGCTGTAGTCGCGGGCATCGGGAGTCGAGTCGACGTCGATGTAGTTCTGCACGAAGCATTCCCCGTCGGCGCAACGCACCGGCATTTCGAACCGCGGAGCGGTGGCCAGAGGTGGTGTCACCACCGCGGGCGGCACGACCGTCGTCGGCGCGGCCACCGGCGGGCGCGAAACCGTTGGCGGTCGCGGCGGGGCCGTACCGGCGGGCTGGGCGGGGGCCTCGAGGGAAACGAGGAACGCGACCGACGCACCGAAGAATGCGGTGACCAGGAATCGCGGAATCAATCGGTGCTTCCGCAACGTCGTAGGCAACCTGGGCTGATCGTCCGCCATCGAGCTATCCTCGTGGCGGACCGCCGTCGGATCAAGCCGCCTGAGAGGAGGTGGTCGGCTCGGTGAGGATCGCGTATAGCGCATCGCGTGACTCCGAAGCCCGCAACTTCTCGCAGATACCGCGATCGCGCAGAAGCCGCGATACCCGCGCCAGCGCCTTCAGGTGGTCCGCGCCTGCGACGTCGGGCGCCAGCAGCAGGAACACGAGATCGATCGGCGCGTCGTCGATCGCGTCGAAGGCGACGGCCTCGTCCATACGGACGAACAGGCCATAGAGTCGCTTGAGGCCGGGAAGCCGGCCATGCGGGATTGCGACTCCGTTGCCGACCCCTGTGGTCCCGAGCCGCTCCCGCTCGAGGAGAACATCGAAAATCTTGCGTTCCGGTTCGCCCGTGATCCGCGCGGCTCGGGCTGCCAATTCTTGAAGCAACTGCTTCTTGCTGGTCGCTTTCAGACTCGGGACAACCGCTTCGAGGCTAAGGATTTCGGTAATTTCCATTGCCGCCAACTAGACACGATCCTGGTGCGCCGAGGTTTCCGCCAGGAACGCCGGACACAGGATTGCACAACCGGGGGTATTGCGAAGGGCCAACAGTATTTCGGGGTTCTCAGGTTGCGGCGGTCCACCGAGGAATCCGCGGCCAACAAAAGATGCGGGAACATAGGCCCACGACCCGGCGAAGTCAACGGATCGGGCCAGCGAGCATTTTTCTTTTGAGTTCAAATCTTTAACGGGACTTCCAGGTGCTGGAGGCGCGCTGCCGGCGGCGATCGACCGACGAGGGAATCCCCATGGCTTCCCGGTACTTGGCGACCGTTCGGCGCGCGATATCCACGTTCTCAGCCCGCAGGATTTCAACGATCCGGTCGTCCGACAGGACGGCGTCAGCGGCCTCGCCATCGACCAATTCTTTGATGTGGTGCCGTACCGTTTCCGCGGACAGCGACTCCCCACCACTGGCGGAGGTGATGGCCGAGGTGAAGAAGTACTTGAGGGGAAACGTGCCGCGCGGCGTCGCGATGTACTTGTTCGCCGTCACCCGGCTCACGGTGCTCTCGTGCATCTCGATCGCCGTGGCGATGTCGCGCAGCGTCAGAGGGCGCAAGTGCTGAATGCCGCGGACGAAAAAGCCGTCTTGCTGGCGGACCAGTTCCGTGGCCACTTTGAGAATGGTGGTGGCGCGCTGTTCGAGGGATCTGACGAGCCAGTTGGCCGAGTTCAATCGCTCGGTGATGAACAGCTTGTCGTCCTTGCTCTTGGCCCGACTGCCGAGGACCGCAAGATACTGCTGATTGACGAGCACGCGGGGCAGCGTGTCGGTGTTGAGTTCGACGATCCAGCCGCCCGCGGGTCCCTGGCGCACGAAGATGTCCGGGACGACCGTCTGGGCGATCTCGTGGCTGAAGGCGAGGCCCGGTTTCGGGTCGAGGGCCCGCAACTCCTGAATCATCTCCGCGAGATCTTCGCCGTCGACGCCGCAGGCGGCAAGCAACGCCTTCTCGTCGTGCCGCGCCAGCAGGTCGAGGTTGCTCAAGAGCGCCTCCATCGCCGGGTCGTAGCGATTGCGTTCCCGAAGCTGCAGCGCCAGGCATTCCCGGAGGTCGCGGGCGAGGATTCCCGGTGGGTCGAACGCCTGAAGTCGCTGCAACGTTTTTTCGACCAGCGCTGCCTCGCAGCCGATCTGCTCGGCAACGGCGGTGACGTCGACGGTCAGGTAGCCGGCTTCGTCGACCCCATGGACGAGATGGTAGCCGATGGCGCGTTCGGTCGGATCGGTGACGTCGGTGTAAAGCTGTTCGAGCAGGTGATGGTGCAGGCTCGGCTTTTCCGAGACGGTCTCTTCGATCACGTTGCCGCCGTCGTCGGATTCGCGGGCGCCGGAGCCGTAGGACGTGGTGGTGCCGGCGCCACCCGAAGGCGCAAGGCCTTCGCCGGGCCCGGCCTCGTCGTACATCTCGCCGTAGCTGACGTCGAGCGGCGCCTCGCTCTCGCTCGGGATGTCGCTCGCGGTGGTCGCCTGGGCGGTGTCCCGGGACTCGAGGGCGGCGTCTTTGTCGACTTGGGGCGAACCGCCGTCGCCGCGTTCCGCCTGGCCTGGTTCCTGGCGCTCGAGGAGCGGATTGCGCTCGAGCTCCTGGTCGACGAACTCGGCCAGTTCGAGATTGGTCAGTTGCAGCAGCTTGATCGCCTGCTGCAACTGCGGCGTCATCACCAACGATTGGCCTTGTCTCAGCTCCTGCCGGGGACCGATCGCCATTCAATGACCACTACAGACTGAACCGTTCACCGAGATAAACCCGCCGCACGCCCTCGTGCGCGACGATCTCGCGCGGGGCGCCCTCCATGAGCACGCGGCCCTCATGGAGGATATAGGCGCGATCGACGATTTCGAGCGTCTCCCGCACGTTGTGATCGGTGATCAGCACGCCAATGCCGCGGTCCTTGAGGTGAGCCACCAAGTCCCGGATGTCGCCGACCGCAATCGGGTCGATGCCGGCCAACGGCTCATCGAGCAGGATAAACGACGGCCGGGATCCGAGCGCGCGGGCGATCTCGACCCGTCGCCGCTCGCCGCCCGAGAGAGCGATGGCCGGCGTGCGGCGAAGGTGCGAGATCGAGAATTCGGCAAGCAGCGCCTCGAGCAGTTCTTCGCGCCGGGATTCGTCGTCTTCCGCGACCTCGAGCACGGCCCGCAGGTTCTGTTCGACGGTCATGCCGCGGAAGATCGACGCTTCCTGCGGTAGATAGCCGATGCCGAGGCGGGCGCGCCGGTACATCGGCAAGTGTGTGATGTCATGCGCATCGAGTTGGATGTTGCCGTAGTCGGCCGCGATCAGCCCGGTAATGATGTAGAAACATGTCGTCTTGCCTGCTCCATTCGGCCCGAGCAATCCGACGGCTTCGCCGCGCTGCACGGATAGGCTGACGTCGCGCAGCACGGGCCGTTTCTTGAACTCCTTGCCGAGGTTGCGCGCAATCAGGCCCTGGTTGGCTGCGACGAGCCGGGGCGTGCGGTTGGAGTGGACCTCCTCGCTCATGGTCGGGGGCCCCCCGGCGTGAACAAGCCTTGGACCCGGCCGCCGCCCGCGGCAGCGTCGAACTGACTCTGCCCGCTCACGAGATCGACGACCAGTTGGCGGCCGCGGATGACATTGCCTTCGCGCGTGAGTACGACGTCGCCGGTCAAGGTTACGAGGCCGCGCGCCACGTCATAGACCCCGTCGTCGCCCTTGGCCGTTTCCGTTCCCGTCGAGACGAACACATTGCCGTTGGCATCGATGCGCGATACCGCCTGCTGATTGCCACGATCCTGAGAATTGTAGTGGATATGCAGCACGTCGGCGCGCAACCGGAGGTCGGCCTGTTCGGCCTCGACGCTGCCGTAGAAACGCGCGGTCTGGCTGTTTTGCTGAACGTCGAGCGCATTGGCGTTGACCGATATCGGGCCCGAAGTCGCGGGACCCGTCGCCGGTCGGGCAGTCCGTCCGCTCGCCGCCGGCGTCGGGACAAAGCGACCCTGGATGCGCCCGCCGGAGAGGGTCGAGTATCCCGTGTTGCGATTGCTGACCAAGTGCCGGCCGCGAACGCTGTTGCCACGGCTCGTGATCTCGACGTTGCCCGTCATTACGATGGCGCCTGTTTCGACACTGTAGGTCGCCTCGTCGCCCGACGCGGCTTCGTCGGCTGTGGTCATACGCACCTGGCCGCTGGCATCCAATCGCGAAATCGTCGGCCGAGCGCCCGACTCCGTCGCCGCGTAGTACACGCGGAGTTTTTCGCTGCGCAGACGCCAGTCACCCTGGGCGGCATCGACATTGCCGTCGAACGTCGCCACGCGCTCGTTCTGCAATACCTCCAAGCGATCAGCCGAGATCTCGATCGGCGCACTGCTGTCGCCCTGCGAGGCCGGTAGGGCTGGGCCACGCGGCCCTTGGGCCGACGCCGTCCCCGCAATCGTGGGGAGCCAGACAACCGTCAAGATCAAGGCGGCGGTGGTGGCACGCACCGGCAATCAGCGACCTCCCTGCGGGCGAACGACCATGCGAACATTGCCAGCAAAACTCAGGGATTGCGCGTTCCGCTGCAATCGGAAACTGTCGGCACGGAGCTCGCCAAGGGGACCTTGGACGACGACCGGGTGTTCGCCCGTCGCCACACCACGGGTCAGGTCGACATCGGCGGCCGATGTTTGCAGGGCAAACCCGTCATCGGAATACACCGAGACCGACTCCCGTAGCGCCAGACGCTGCTGGTTGCGATCGAACTCGCCGAAGGGCGATAGCAGCGTGATCCAGTTGCCGCGATCGAGGGTCAGGTCGGCCTGGATCGAACGCATCACCAGTCGATTGGCGTCGCCCGCTTCCGGGCGAACCGTGTTGGCGGTGATCGTGAACGGTCGCTGCTGCTCGTCGGCTCCGACAAAGCGACCTCCTGTCATTCCGGTCGCCGCTTCGCCCGGCTTGCCTCCGGCGAAGTTCATCTTGAACGAATTGGTCGGTGTCGGTTGATCCCGCCACGCCAAAACAATGACCAAAAGGGTGAGCGCGACGGCGAGCCCCGGTAGCGCCACCTTGGCGATGCCGACAAACCGGGTGTAACGCTCGCTCAGACGCACCGATCGTGGAGTCGCCGCTTGTAGCAGAGCCATCATGCGCTCGGTCGCTGCACGGCTCATGCGACACCGGCCTGCAGGCAATCGTGCAGCCGCAGAATGCCGACGACGCGGCGCTCGTCGACGACGAAGAGGTTGGTGATTTTTCCCGCCATGATGCCGACCGCTTCGGCAGCGAGGGCGTCGGGGTGGATGGTTCGCGGATCGCGGGTCATGATGTCCCGGGCGCGGCGCTGCAGAAGATCGTCGGCCATGTGACGGCGGAGATCGCCGTCGGTGATGATCCCGACCAACCGATCCCGTTCTTCGACGATGCCGGCGCAACCGAAGTTCTTGGCCGACATGACCAGGACGACGTCTTTCATGTTGCTGCTGGCGTCAGAAAGAGGAACCTCTTCGCCGGTTCGCATCAAATCCGACACCTTCTTGAGATGCCGGCCAAGGCGGCCGCCAGGATGAAACACCCGGAAGTGGTCCGCCGAAAAACCGCGTCGCTCGAGGAGGGCGACTGCCAGTGCGTCTCCGAGGGCCAGCATCATCGTCGTCGAGGTCGTCGGTGCCAGGCCCATCGGACAGGCCTCACGCACGTCGGGCAATTCGAGTACGACGTCGGCCACCTGCGCGAGCAGCGACTTTCCATTGCCCGTCATAGCGACCAGTGGGATTGAGAAGCGCTTGCAGTAGCTCGCGAGGTCGGACAATTCGTCGCTCTCGCCCGATTTCGAGAGGATCAGCACAGCGTCGGCCGGCGTCACCATCCCGAGGTCGCCGTGACTGGCTTCGCTCGGATGCACGAACAGGGCCGGCGTTCCGGTCGAGGCGAGGGTCGAGCCGATTTTTCGCGCGACGTGACCGGACTTGCCGACGCCGGCGACCACCACGCGTCCCGGCACCTTGGCAAACAACTCGACGGCGGCCCCGAATCGGTCGTCCAGCGCGCGACCGAGCTCGCCGAGAGCGGCTGCCTCCGCGTCGAGCAGGCGACGCGCCACCACGAGGTCGTTCGTGGTTGAGGGCTTGCGTTTGCGGTCAGCCCGTCGGGCTGTCGTCATGGTGGGCCTTCGTCCGTTCGGGTCGGCGCCGCTCGGCGCGACGACCAAGGTACCATCACCGTGGCACCGCCTGCCGTGGCCGTCGACACACCTGGGGCGTCCCCGGACAGATTACCAGTATCCACGATTTCTCGTTGAAGAACAATTATCTAGAGCGATCGCCTAATGCGCGAAGATATCTTCGTCGGCCCATCCTCCGAGATCCAGGGCGGCGCGGATCGGGAGAAAGGCGAAGCACTCGCGGGAGAGGTCGAAGCGCCCCTCGCGCTGCAACATGGCGTCCAAACGCTCGCGCAGTCGGTGCAGAAAGAACACGTCCTGGGCGGCGTAGGACCGTTGCTCTGGAGTCAGGGCACTGGTGCCCCAATCGGAGGATTGCTGCTCCTTCGATAGCTCGACCCCAAGCAGCTCACGACAAAGATCCTTCAGCCCGTGGCGGTCGGTGTAGGTCCGGACCAACTTGGACGCGATTTTCGTGCAGTAGAAGGGCGGCGCGATTGGGCCGAATTGGCGCTGCAGCACTGCAATATCGAAGCGCGCAAAATGGAACAGCTTCGTGATGTGTGGGTTGGCGAGCAGGTTCCTCAGGTTAGGCGCAGCGAAGTCGGGGCCATCCTCGGCCGGAAACTGAACCAGGTGACACACGCCATCCGGCCCAGCGAGCTGCACAAGGCACAGCCGGTCACGCTTCAGGGACAGTCCCGTCGTCTCGGTGTCGATTGCCACGGCTCCGAGGAATACCGCGTCGTGCGGCAGGTCGTTGCGGTGTAGCTCGATCCGATCAGGCTTGTTCGAGATGGCAGTGCTCCATGACGCCGGGCCTCCGCGCTTCGGGAGGAACGCAGACGGAGGACCATGGTGCCCGGGAGAAGACTCGAACTTCCACGGCCGTGAGGCCACTAGTACCTGAAACTAGCGCGTCTACCAGTTCCGCCACCCGGGCAATCCGGCGGAACTGGTAGGGCGGGGCGCCCGGGCTGTCAACCGACTTGTATCGCCGTGGCGCGACCTTTGCCCACCCAAGTCCCGTCGTTATGATGCGCCGACTTTTCGCGAGGCGGGCGCAGAACGATGACGCAAGGTCTGATTACCATTTTCGGCGGGTCGGGGTTCGTCGGCCGGCACCTGGTCCGTCGTCTGGCCGCAGCGGGCTATCGGATGCGCATTGCGGTCCGCCGGCCGATGGATGCTCGACCCCTCCAGCCTCAGGGCGATGTCGGCCAGATTGTTCCGGTGCTGTGCAACGTGCGGAGCGATTCATCGGTCGCCGCGGCGATCGACGGGGCCGAGGTGGTCGTCAACCTGGTGGGCGTGCTGCATAGCGGTGGCGAGCAGTCCTTCGAGGCCTTGCACGAGGAAGCCCCTGCACGAATCGCACGGCTGGCGGGAACGGCCGGTGTTCGCCGCGTCGTTCATGTCTCGGCGCTGGGTGCCGACCTCGAATCACCTTCGGCGTACGCGCGAAGCAAGGCGCGCGGCGAAGAGGCGCTGCGCAACGCGTTTCCTTCGGCGGTGGTCATGCGCCCGAGCGTCATCTTTGGCCCTGAGGACGGATTCTTCAATCGCTTTGCGGCGTTGGTCCGAATGTTGCCGGCCATTCCGATTTTTGGCGATGCGCCTGCCACGGCGGGCGCGACCAGATTGCAGCCGGTGTACGTCGGTGACGTGGGGGCCGCGATCGCGTCGGTGCTGCAGGCTTCGGCAAGCCCGGGGAAAATCCATGCTCTCGGTGGTCCCGACACGATGAGCGTTCGGCAGGTCTTCGAGTACGTCATGGCGTGCACCGGCCGGCGGCGGCCGTTCATGCCGCTGCCCTATGCGGTCGCCATGGCGCAAGCCACGTTCCTCGGAATGCTGCCCAATCCGCCGCTAACCCGTGACCAAGTCCGGCTTCTGCGGATCGACAACGTCGTACCAGCGGGCGCCCTCGGCCTCGCCGATCTCGGGGTCGTGCCGACCCCGGTGGGCAGCGTCGTGCCGGGATACTTGGCGCGCTTCCGTCGCCACGCCGCGGTCGTTACGGCCTAGGACAACGACCCGCCGCCATAGACGTACACCCACGTCAGCAGCGCGCCACCAAGCAGCAGACGGTAGATCACGAAGGGCGTGAAGCCGGCGCGGCGTAGCCACGCCATCAGCCCGGCAATCGCAAGGACGCCGACGGCGGCGCTCATCAGGATCGCGATCCCGAGCTGCCCCAACATATCCGGTTGCGGGTTGGCCACGAGTTCGGCGCCCTCGAGGATCGCCGCCGCCAGGATCGTCGGGATCGACAACAGCATCGAGAACCGTGCCGCGTCGGGCCGCTCGAACCCGAACATCCGAGCCGCGGTCATCGTGATGCCCGAACGACTGGTGCCTGGAACGAGTGCGATCGCCTGGGCGATCCCGATACACAGCGCCTGGACCCAAGTGATCTGGTCGAAGCGCCGGACACGCAGGAAGAAGCGGTCCGCAACAAACAGCACGAGGCCGAAAACAATGATCGTCCAGGCCACGAGTTCCACGCTGCGAAGCACGCCCTCGAGTCCGGCGAACTTGAGCGCGCCTCCGGCCACGACGGCCGGAATGGTGCCGACCACGAGCAGCACAATCAGCTTCGCCCCAGGATCACGTCGCCGACCCCGGGCCAGCATGCCGAGCCCGCGCGTCATCGCCCAGACGTCGCGCCAGAAGTAGATGACGACCGCCGCCAGGGTCCCGACGTGCACCGCGACGTCCATGACCAGGCTTTGATCCGGCCAACCGGCGACGGCCGGCACGAGGATCAGGTGCCCGGAGGAACTGATCGGGAGAAACTCTGTGATGCCTTGGACGGCAGCGAGGACGGTGATCTGGAGGAGGGTCATTCCTGCGCCGGGGAGGGCGCCACCAACACGCGGACAGCGGACGGGTCCCAATATCACGGCGATTCCGGAGCTTCCAGGCCACCGCTCTTACCAAGAAATAGTACCGAAACGGTACTACTTTTGATGCTCTCCTTCCGTTCCGATTCGTGGTGATTTCAAAGCCGAATCAACAACCGAGAAATATGTCAGCATGTAGGACCTTTATGCTTGCACGGGGTTGGGACGGTCGCTACGTTGCGACTTCCCCGCTTCGCAAGGGCCGTCCCATGCCCGAGGCCATGCTCAAGTTCGTTTCGGTGGCGCAGCAATACCCGGCCAAGCGCAAGGCCGAGGCGCGGGCCAGGGATTTCGACGAAATCTACCAGGAGTACGCCCGGGCCAAGGCCGGCGAACAGGCGAGCCGCTGTTCGCAGTGCGGGGTCCCGTTCTGTCAAATTCACTGTCCGCTGCACAACAACATCCCGGACTGGCTGTTGATGACCTCGGAGGGCCGCCTCGAAGAGGCCTACGAACTTTCGTCGGCCACGAACAACATGCCCGAAATCTGCGGGCGGATTTGTCCGCAGGACCGCCTGTGCGAGGGCAACTGCGTGATCGAGAAAGGATTCGAATCGGTCACGATCGGCTCGATCGAGCGATTCATTACCGATACCGCCTTTGCCCAAGGCTGGGTGAAACCGCCACGGCCGCGTCAGGAGCGCGAGCAGTCGGTCGGCATCGTTGGCGCCGGTCCTGCCGGATTGGCTGCGGCCGAAGAGTTGCGCCGGCACGGCTATCAGGTCCACGTCTACGACCGTTACGACCGTGTCGGCGGTCTGCTGGTGTATGGCATCCCGAACTTCAAGCTCGAGAAGCAGATCGTGCAACGCCGCGCCAAGTTGCTGAGCGACGGCGGCGTCACCTTTCATCTCGACTGCGAGGTCGGGCGCGATGTGACCCTCGCAGACCTCCGCGCACGCCATGCCGCGGTGCTGATCGCGACGGGCGTCTACAAGTCGCGCGACATCGCGATTCCCGGGGCGGGCCTGGGCAACATCATTCAGGCGATGACCTATCTCACGGCCTCCAACCGCATCGGTTTGGGCGATCGTGTTCCGGAATTCGAATCGGGCGCCCTTAACGCCGAAGGCAAGCGCATCGTCGTGTTGGGCGGTGGCGACACCGCCATGGACTGCGTGCGCACGGCGATCCGGCAGGGGGCAAAGTCGGTCAAATGTCTCTACCGGCGCGATCGCAAGAATATGCCGGGCTCGATGCGCGAGGTGAGCCACGCCGAAGAGGAGGGTGTCGCGTTCACGTGGCTCGTCGCGCCAGAGGCTTACACCGGGGACACGATCGTCAAGGGCGTGCGGGCGGTGCGTATGCGCTTGGGGGCGCCCGATGCCACCGGTCGCCAAACTCCCGAAGAAGTCCCCAACTCGGCGCATGTCGTGAAAGCCGATCTCGTCATCAAAGCGCTCGGATTCGATCCCGAGGACCTGCCAGTTCAGTTCGCGCAAGCGGACCTCAAGGTCACCGGCTGGGGCACCGCGGCGATCGACTTCCGCAGCAAGATGACCAATCTCGACGGCGTTTTTGCCGCCGGGGACATCGTGCGCGGCGCCTCCCTCGTCGTTTGGGCGGTCCGCGACGGACGCGACGCGGCCGAAAGCATGCATCGATACATCCAGGCCAAGGCAGCAGCTGAGGCCAAGCCGCTGGCCCAGGCCTCCTAGGAGGGCGTGTCCATGACCACCGACATCGCGGCGAACGACGCCCAGGCCCTCGTCGCGCGTTATCGCGCCAACGCCGAACATCTGACGCGTAAGGGTCTCTATGATCCAGCGAACGAACACGACGCATGCGGCGTCGGCTTCGTCGCCTCGATCGACGGCAAACCGCGTCGCGAAATCGTCGAGGCGGGGATCGCCGCGCTCAAGGCGGTTTGGCATCGCGGCGCCGTCGGGGCTGACGGCAAGACCGGCGACGGTGCCGGCATTCACGTCCAAATCCCGCAGGACTTCTTCAAGCGCCACATCAGCCGTTCGGGGCGCACGGCGTCGAAGGGGCTGCTCGCCGTCGGGCAGGTGTTCCTGCCGCGGACGGACTTTGCCGCTCAGGAGATCTGTCGTCAGATCGTCGAAGGCGAAATCCTGCGCTTCGGTCACCGCATCTATGGCTGGCGCCAAGTGCCGGTGAACACGGCGTTCGTCGGAGCGACGGCCAATGTCACCCGGCCCGAGATCGAACAGATCATGATCGCCAACGGCCGTGGGGCGTCGGAGGAGGACTTCGAGCGCGACCTCTACATCATTCGCCGGCGCATCGAACGGCGGGTGCTGGAGGCCCACGTCCGCGGCTTCTACATCTGCTCGCTGTCGTGTCGCTCGATCATTTACAAGGGCATGTTCCTGGCCGAGCAGCTCACCAACTTCTACCCCGACTTGCTCGACGTCAGTTTCGTGTCGAGTTTTGCGATCTACCACCAGCGCTATTCGACCAACACCTTCCCGACGTGGGAGTTGGCTCAGCCGTTCCGCATGCTCGCGCACAACGGCGAGATCAATACCCTCAAGGGCAACGTCAACTGGATGCGCAGCCACGAGATTCGCATGGCCTCGGATGCGTTCGGTGACTACAGCCAGGACGTGAAGCCGATCGTCCAGTCTGGCGGCTCGGATTCGGCCAATCTCGACAACGTGTTCGAGGTGCTGGTCCGCGCCGGTCGCGACGCCCCGACGGTCAAGACGTTGTTGATCCCGGAGAGCTGGGCCAACCGCACGACGATGCCCGAGACCTGGCGGGCGATGTACGCCTACTCGAATTCGGTCATTGAGCCCTGGGACGGCCCCGCGGGGATCGCGGCGACCGACGGTCGCTGGGTGATCGGCGGCATGGATCGCAACGGCCTCCGGCCCATGCGTTACACGCTGACGCGCGACAATCTGATCTTCGTCGGCTCTGAGACCGGCATGGTGCCGATCGACGAGGCCCGGATCCTCGAAAAGGGTCGCGTCGGACCAGGACAGATGATCGCGGTCGACTTGGCCGAGGGCCGTTTCTATCGCGACCGCGAGATCAAGGATCGGCTCGCCTCCGCCCATCCCTACCAGGAGTGGGTCAAGGGCATCGTCAATATGACGAAACGCGTGGCCGCGTCGGCCGAGCCGCCCGCGATCGATCGCGACGAACTACGTCGCCGCCAGGTCTGCGTCGGGCACAGCGTCGAAGACCTCGAACTGATCCTCCACCCGATGGCGGAGGGCGGCAAGGAAGCGACCGGCTCGATGGGCGACGACACGCCGATCGCGGTGCTTTCGCGCGGTTATCGCGGCCTGCATCACTACTTCCGTCAGCAGTTCAGCCAGGTCACCAATCCGCCGATCGATTCCCTGCGCGAACGGCGCGTGATGAGCCTGAACACGCGGCTCGGCAACCTCGGCAACGTGCTCGACCAAGACGCCGAACAGACGCGCATTCTGCTGCTCGAGTCGCCGGTCATGACATCCGGGGAGTGGCTGGGCTTGCGCGCGCATCTCGGCACCGCCGCCGTGACTTTCGACTGTACCTTCGACGTCGAGCGGGAGACCCTGCGCCAAGCCATCACGCGCGTGCGGGAGCAGGCCGAGGATGCCGTGCGGCGCGGGCCGGTCCACCTGTTCCTGACCGACGAGAATATCTCGGCGCAACGTGCCCCGATCCCCGCCATCCTTGCTGTGGGCGGCGTCCACCAGCACCTCATCGGTCAAGGGCTGCGCACGTTCACCTCGATCAACGTACGCTCCTCGGAGTGCCTCGATGTGCACTACTTCGCCGTGCTGATCGGCGTCGGCGCTACGACGGTGAACGCGGTTCTGGCCGAGCAGGCGATCGCCGATCGCCAGCGTCGCGCCCTGCTGGGCAAGGCCGATCTCAAGACGTCTCTGCAGCGCTATCGCGAGGCGATCGACGCCGGACTCCTGAAGATCATGTCGAAGATGGGCATCGCGGTCGTCTCGTCCTACCGCGGCGGCTACAACTTCGAGGCGGTCGGTTTGTCGCGCACTCTGGTCGCGGAATTCTTCCCGGGGATGCCGTCCCGCATCTCTGGTATCGGTCTGCCAGGGGTCGAAAAGGCGGTGGTCGAGCAGCATGCCAAGGCCTATCGCTCCGATGTCGTGACGCTGCCCGTCGGCGGCCTCTATCGCTACCGCAACCGGGGCGAAGCGCACGCGTTCGAGGGGCGCCTGATCCATCTGTTGCAGTCGGCGGTCGCCAAGGACTCCTACGGCATCTACAAGAACTACTCGCAGGCGGTCCGCGACATGCCGCCGGTGAGCATCCGCGACCTCCTCGACTTCCAGTCGGACCGGACCGCGATTTCGGAGGACGATGTCGAGTCGATCACCGAGATCCGCAAACGCTTCGTGACCGGCGCGATGTCCTTGGGTGCATTGTCGCCCGAGGCGCACGAAACGCTGGCGATCGCGATGAACCGCATCGGTGCCAAGTCGGATTGCGGCGAAGGGGGCGAAGACCCGGCGCGCTTCAAGCCGCGGCCGAATGGCGATTCGGGCAACTCCGAGATCAAGCAGATCGCTTCGGGGCGCTTCGGCGTCACGGCCGAGTACCTGAACAACTGCTCGGAGATCGAGATCAAGATCGCGCAGGGCGCGAAGCCGGGTGAGGGTGGCCAGCTTCCCGGAACCAAGGTCTCGGCGCTCATCGCGCGCCTGCGGCATTCGACGCCCGGGGTTACGTTGATCTCGCCACCGCCGCATCACGATATCTACTCGATCGAAGACCTGGCGCAGTTGATCTACGACCTGAAACAGATCAACCCCAAGGCTCTGGTCAACGTGAAGCTGGTCGCCGAGGCCGGCATCGGCACGATCGCGGCCGGGGTGGCCAAGGCCAAGGCCGACGTGATCATGATTTCGGGCCATTCCGGCGGGACCGGGGCATCGCCGCAGTCCTCGATCAAGTACGCCGGGGTGCCCTGGGAAATGGGTCTCACCGAGGTCAATCAGGTGCTGACCCTCAACCGCCTGCGTCACCGCGTGAAGTTGCGCACGGACGGTGGCATCAAGACCGGACGCGATGTCGTCATGGCCGCCATGATGGGCGCCGAGGAATACGGCATCGGCACCGCCGGCCTGATCGCCATGGGCTGCATCATGGTCCGGCAATGCCACTCCAACACCTGTCCGGTCGGGGTATGCACCCAGCGCGAAGACCTGCGTGAGAAGTTCGAGGGCACGCCGGAGAAGGTCGTCAATCTCGTGACGTTCATCGCCCAGGAGGTGCGCGAGATCTTGGCGGGCCTCGGCTATCGCGCGCTGGCCGATGTGATCGGTCGAACCGACCTCTTGCATCAGGTCAGCCGCGGGGCGTCGCACTTGGACGACCTCGATTTGAACCCGCTGCTGGTGCAAGCCGACCCGGGGGATCTGCCGCGGGTGTTCACGGTCGAGGGCCGCAACGAAGTGCCCGACACGCTCGACGCCCAGATGATCAAGGATGCGTCCGAAGTGCTCGATCGTGGGCAGAAGATGCAGTTCGCCTACAACATGCGGAACACGCAGCGCGCCATCGGCACGCGGTTTTCTTCGATGCTGGTACGGCGCTTCGGGCCCGACGGCCTGAAGCCGGGCCACATCACGGTGCGCCTGCGTGGTTCCGCCGGACAGTCGCTCGGCGCGTTCGCGGTCAAAGGGCTCAAGCTCGAAGTGTTCGGCGATGCCAACGACTATGTCGGCAAGGGGTTGTCGGGCGGCACGATCGTCGTCCGGCCCTACCCGTCATCGCCGCTCAAGAGCAACGAAAACACGATCGTCGGCAACACCGTGCTCTACGGTGCGACATCCGGGAAGCTCTACGCCGCGGGCCAGGCCGGCGAACGTTTCGCGGTGCGCAACTCGGGTGCCCAGGCCGTGGTCGAAGGTTGCGGCGCCAATGGCTGTGAATACATGACCGGCGGCACGGTCGTGATCCTCGGGCCGGTCGGCGACAACTTCGCTGCCGGCATGACCGGGGGCATGGCGTTCGTCTATGACCGCGACGGCATGTTCGAGAAGCGCGTCAACGGCGAGCACGTGCACTTTCAGCGCGTTCAGTCTTCGCACTGGGATTACGTCTGCCACAAGCTGGTCGAGCAGCATATCAAGGAGACGCAGTCGGCGTTCGCCGAAGATCTGCTCATCCATTGGGACCTCGAAGTCGGAAAATTCTGGCAGGTCGTGCCGCGGGAGGTCATCGACAAGCTCGAAGCGCCGCTGGTCGAGGCGGCGGTCGCCGAAGCGGCGGGGGACTGAGCCCTCGCCGCTACCCCGGCGCCCCTGGATTGGTCGGGGCAGCCGCGCTATAGCCTTGGTGAGATGCGGACGCTCTACCATTTCTGGCTCTGTCCGTTTTCACGCAAGGTGCGGATCGCGCTCGGCGAGAAATCGCTGCCGTTCGAGTTGGTGTTCGAGAAGTATTGGCAGCGGCGGGAAGAGTTCCTGCACCTCAACCCGGCGGGGCAGGTCCCGGTCTTGGTCGAAGAGGATGGACGGGCGCTCGCCGAATCTTCGGCGATCGTCGAGTATCTGGACGAGGCCTATCCCGATCGGCTGCTGATCGGGTTCGACGCGACAGCGCGTGCGGAAGCCCGTCGGCTCGCCGCCTGGTTCGATCTCAAGTTTCACCACGAAGTGACGCGCAACCTGCTCGATGAGAAATTGCTCAAGCGCTTCATGGGCATGGGCGAACCGTCCTCCGAGGCGATCCGCGCCGGGCGAGCCAACTTGCGCGCCCATCTTGCCTACGTCGCCTACCTGACCGAGCGGCGCAATTGGCTCGCCGGCGACGACTTCTCGGTCGCCGATCTCGCGGCCGCCGCGCATCTCTCCTGCCTCGACTACCTTGGCGATGTGCCCTGGGACGACCACGAGACCGTCAAGGACTGGTACGTGCGGATCAAATCCCGGCCCTCGTTCCGGCCGCTGCTCGCCGATCACATCCCCGGCCTCGCGCCGCCGCGACACTATGCCGACCTCGACTTCTGACAGCGGGTGCTCGCCGCGGGACAATTCAAGTCATTGATAAATATATAGACATTGGCTTTGTTTCGGCGAAAGTCGGGGCCCGATCCGCCTGAGACCGGCGCCAGGCGCGCTGGACTCGGTCGCGCGATCGCAGTTCCCTTGGGCCGTCATGACCGTCGCGAGGGTCGCCCCGTCGAACCAGCCGTCCGCCGACCGGGTTGGTGCCATCCGGCGCTACGCCCAGGCCCTGGGGTTCGATGCCGTCGGCGTCACGCGCCCCGACACGCTCGCGAGCGAGGCGACGCGGCTCGACGCTTTTCTCGATCAGGGTCGCCACGGCGATATGGACTGGATGGCGGCCAAGCGCGACCGACGCCGTGATCCGAGAACGTTGTGGCCGGGTGTCCGATCGATCATCGCGCTCGCGGTCAACTATGGCCCGGCCGCCGACCCGCGCCTCGCGCTCGCCCGATCCGATCGCGGTGTCCTCTCGGTGTACGCCCAGGGCGATGACTATCACCACGTGCTCAAGAAGCGCCTCAAGATGCTGGGCCGTTGGATTGCCGAATCGTTCGACGCCGAGGTCAAGGTCTTCGTCGATACGGCCCCGGTGATGGAAAAGCCGATTGCCGCCAAGGCGGGCCTCGGTTGGCAGGGCAAGCATACGAACCTCGTGTCGCGGGCGTTCGGGTCGTGGCTGTTCCTGGGCGAGGTCTTCACCAGCCTCGAGCTCGTGGCCGACGACGCCCACGACGATCATTGCGGCGCCTGCCGGGCGTGTCTCGACGTCTGTCCGACCCAGGCGTTTCCAGCGCCCTACCAACTCGATGCGCGGCGCTGCATCTCCTATCTCACGATCGAGCATGCCGGGGTCATTCCGCGGGCCCTTCGGCCGGCGATCGGCAACCGCATCTACGGTTGTGACGACTGTCTGGCCGTCTGTCCGTGGAACAAGTTCGCGGTGCGCGCGCACGAAACGGCGTTTCACCCGCGTCTCGAACTCGCCGCGCCGCTGCTGCGCGAACTGGTGCAGCTTGACGATACCGGATTTCGTGCCGTGTTTCGCGGCTCGCCGGTGAAGCGCCTGGGTCGCGAGCGTTTTGTCCGCAACGTCCTGATCGCCATCGGCAACTCGGGCGACCCCACCCTCCTGCGCTACGTAAAGCCGCGCCTCGCCGATTCGTCCATCCTCGTCCGCGGCATGGCGGTGTGGGCCGCGCGCCGGTTGGCGACGGCGGACGAGGTTGCGGCGTTGCGGGCATCTCATGCCGCCGGTGAGACCGAGGCGCTGGTGCAGGATGAGTGGCAGTAGGCGAAGGGCCGCAACCGCATGACTGGCACGCTCTTTTGTTTCGGGTTCGGCTACTCGGCCGACGCGTTGGCAAGCACGCTGCTCGCCGAAGGGTGGAAGGTCCGCGGGACGGCGACGACCCCGGCCAAGGTCGAGGCACTGCGGTCCCGCGGCATCGCCGCCCACGTGTTCGACGGCCAAGCGCCGCTCGCCGGCTCGGACCGCGCGCTCGAGGGCGTGACCCATGTGCTGTGCTCGATCCCGCCGGACGCCGATGGTGATCCGGTCGTTCGTCACCACGGCCGGGAATTGATGCGGCTGCGTTCGCTGCGCTGGGCGGCCCTGCTGTCGACCACGGGCGTCTACGGCGACCGCCAGGGCGGCACGGTCGACGAGGACTCCGAGTTGCGCCCGACCAGCGAGCGCAGCGTGCGGCGGGTCGTGGCCGAGCGCCAGTGGCTGGCGCTGTGGCGATCGACCGGTGTTCCCGTGCATATTTTCCGGCTCGCCGGGATCTACGGACCGGGGCGAAATCCGCTGGATCAGATTCGCGCTGGTCAGGCCCGCCGCATCGTCAAGCCCGGCCTCGTCCTCGGGCGCATCCACCGCGACGATATCGTGGGCGCGCTACGGGCTTCCATCGAGAGGCGGGCGGCCGGTTCGATCTACAACGTCACGGACGACGAGCCGGTGGCGCCTTGGGAGATCACGGCCCATGGCTGCACGCTGCTGGGCGTGGCTCCGCCGCCCGAGGTTCCCCACACCGAGGCCGAGATGTCGCCGTTGCTGCGCGAGTTCTACGCCGACAACAAACGGGTCTCGAATCGTCGCCTGCACGAACAACTCGGTTATCGCTTCAGGTTTCCGACCTACCGCGAGGGCCTGAAGGCGCTTTTGGCTGAGCCGCCGGCTACTCCGCGCCGGGGGCATTAGCCCGCCAAGTCGTCGACCGCCCGACCGAGGAGCGCCAGATCCTCGGGTCGCGACAACCGGTGATCGCCGTCCTTGATCAGGCTCACGCGAACGTCGTTTGCCTGAACCGCTGCCGCGAGGCGGAGCGACAAGACGTAGGGCACGTCGCGGTCAGCCATGCCGTGCAGTAGGCGCATCGGGCAGGAGATCGCAATACGGCCCCGCATCAATAGGTGTCGGCGGCCCTCCTCGATCAAGCGCAGCGTGATCGGTGTCGGCTCCGGATCGTAGGCCGACGGCTCGAAATAGACACCGGTCTCGCGCAGGGTCGTTCGCATGGACTCTGGGCCCGCCTGCCAGATCAGGTCTTCGGTGAAGTCGGGTGCCGGAGCGACGCCGACCAACCCGACGACTCGTTCGGGCCGCTGCAATGCGACGTGAAGCATCAGCCATCCGCCCATGCTCGATCCGACCAACACGACCGGTCCCCGGAGCACCGTATCGAGCACGGCGGTGGCGTCCTCGATCCAGCGCCCGATGGTGCCATCGGTGAAGGTTCCGCTGCTGGCGCCGTGACCGAAGTAGTCGAAACGCGCGAACGCGCGTCCGGCCCCGCGGCAGTGCGTCTCGAGCGCCGTCGCCTTGGTTCCGGTCATGTCGGATCGGAACCCGGGCAGGAAAAGAATTCCGGGCGTGCGCCCCGGCGTGTGGCGGTAGGCGAGCGAGTGGCCGTCGCTCCGGGCCAACCTGGAGATCGGGGACTCTGGCGTCATGACGGGTTGCGGCCTATATGTCGTCGGCGATTCTTGCCATGAATCATCCGACCCAACCTATCACGCGGCCTCGAGCCGCAGCCGGCGATCGCCCCCCGGTCGTTCTGCAGGTGCTGCCGGCACTCGTCACGGGTGGCGCCGAGCGCGGCACCGTCGACGTCGCGGCGGCCATCGTGGCCGCGGGCTGGACCTCGCTCGTCGTCTCGACCGGGGGGCCGATGGTGGGCGAGGTCGAGCGTGCCGGCGGCGAGCACATCGTGATGCCGCTCGATACCAAGAATCCGATCGGCATTCACGCCAACGCCGAGCGCCTGGCCGGATTGATCTACGATCGTGGCGTCGACATCGTGCACGCACGTAGTCGTGCACCGGCGTGGAGCGCGTTCCTCGCCGCCAAGCGCATGGGCTGCCATTTCGTCACCACCTACCACGGCACCTACAACGCCCAGAATGCCTTCAAGCGCTGGTACAACTCGGTCATGGCGCGCGGCGAACGCGTGATCGCCATCTCCGAGTTCATCGCGGAACACGTGCGTGCCCGCTATGACGTTGGCGATGATCGCCTGGTGACGATTCCGCGCGGCATCGATCTCGCCGTCTTCGACCCGACCCGGGTCTCGGCCGAGCGGATCATCGCACTCGCCAACGCCTGGCGTCTGCCGGACGGCATGCCGGTCATCATGCTGCCGGGCCGGCTCACCCGCTGGAAGGGCCAGACCGTCCTGATCGAAGCGCTGGCTGCCCTCGGACGCACCGATGTGCGCTGTCTCCTCGTCGGGTCGGACCAGGGGCGCACCGGATATCGCGAGAAATTGCAGCACCTGATCGCCCAGCGTGGCCTCGACCGTATCGTCCATATCGTCGATCTCTGTCGCGACATGCCGGCCGCCTACATGCTGGCGGACGTCGTCGTCTCCGCCTCGACCGATCCCGAGGCATTCGGTCGCGTCGCGGCAGAAGCCCAGGCCATGGGTCGTCCCGTCGTCGCGACCGATCACGGCGGCGCGCGCGAGACCGTGATTCCGGGTGAGACCGGCTGGCTCGTGCCGGCGCGCGATCCCGCGGCGTTGTCGACCGCCATCGCCGAGGCCCTGGCGATTCCCCCCGAGACGCGCGATCGGTTGGGTGCCGCGTCGCGCGCCCACGTCGCGAAGAGTTTCACGGTCGAACGCATGTGCGCCTCGACGCTCGCGGTCTATCGCAGCGTCCTCGGGCGATGAGTCAGGCGCAGATTCGGCGCAGCGCTGCCCATTGCTCGGCGCCGAGGGCCGGGCGGAAGGGGCCGCTGGCATTGGCGGTCTCGGCCGCCGCGCGCCGTTCGGCCGTGGCCGGGTGGGTCGAAAGATAGGCGGGCAATTGCAGGCCGCTCTGTTGTTCGGCCTTCTCGAACACCCCGAGGACTCGGGTGAGACCGCGCGGATCGATCGCTGACCGTTGCAAGAACACGATCGCCGAACGATCGGCTTCGCGTTCGTCGTCGCGGGAGAACGCGAACAGGGCGGCCAATTCCGCGCCTTCCCTGAACAGCCCCGAACCGCCGCCGAACACGGCGCCGGCCAAGGCCGTGATCCCGACCGAACTGGTCAGGCGCTTGATGCCGTGGCTGTGATACTCGTGTGCGATCTCGTGGGCGAGCACGGCCGCCAGCGCCTCGGGATCGGGCGTCGCCTGCAACAGGCCATCGAACAGCACGATCTCGCCGCCCGGGGCGGCGAAGGCGTTGACCATGCGGCCGCGGACCACCGTGACCCGGATTCGTCCCCCCAACTGGGCCGCCTCGGCGAGGCGTCCGGCCAGCGCTTCGATCGCCTGGCGCCCCTCCCCGGACTCGCAACGCGAGGTGGACGACGTGAAGAACGCGACGACCTGCTCGCCCAGCCGCTTCTCGGCCGACTCGGGCATCAGCCACGGCACGACGTTCGTGGTCCGCGGCACGATGATCAACGCCGCGATGATCGTCGCGGCGAGTGCGATCAGCAGCCCCATGCGTCGCAGCAGGAGTCTGCGCGCCGGGTCGATCGGGGCGGCGACCATGGCGAAACGTGAGGTGGGATCGTCGAGGTAGAGCCGTTCGTCCGGTCGTTCGACCGTGGTGAGGACGACCATGGTTGGCAGCCGATCGACGACACGAATGTGGTCGTTCGCCCAGGTGGCAACCGGCGTCTTTCCCTCGCGCAGATGGAGCGCGGTGCCGTCGTCGATCACCTCGACCAGATGTTCGGTCGCGACCTTGCCGTCGAACCAACGGCCGTGGGTCATTGTTCAGAACGCTCCGCCGGCGTCGAAGGCGTCGGCCAATCCTTCGCCCGAGGTCGGTGCAGCGGCACTCGACTGGGCGATGAGATACCAGTTGATCGGATCGAGGTTGCGAAGGTGTCGGCAGACGAAACGCATGTAGCGCCATTGTGCGATCGGCGACAACAGGCCAATCGAAAGAACGGTCAACAGGGTGTTGGGGATGACCAACCGAAGAAGCTGACCGGCCGATGGCTCGAAGGTGAAGCGAACGCCCAAGAAGCGCGTATCTTTCACCAAGTGCCGTATTTCCTTGGCCTTGTACCAGGCGTAAATCGGGAGGCCAATCAGCAACAGCAGCAGGAGCCACAGGACGCCTTCGCCGGCAGCCTGCGTGCTCGTGGCGCCGCTCTCGATTCCGCTGAGCTGGGTGACAGTCCATTGGAACTGTCCCACCACCGCGATAGCTACAAGCCAAAGGACAACAAAACGACCATAGAGGCCCGCGGTCGAACCACCGAAACTCATGGTTTTGTCGCCGATCTGAGTATGGTCGACCAATCGCTCCCACAAACGCACGTTACGCCACGGATAGAGCCAACCGAACGCGACGCCGATGGAAGGTATTGACCAAAAATAGAACCAACCGAACGCGACGCTCGATCCGGCATCGAGCCGCGGATGCCGCGCCAGCGTGTCCGGCTGAGGCGGTAACGCCGGGCGCGGAAGATCGCTATGCCCGACAGAAATCCGATGATAGCAAAGAGCAAGAGATTGATGAGCCCTTGGGTGACGACGTCAAGGCCAAGTATTTCGTCTAAGCGGAATAGCACCCCGATCGGCAACAGGAGGCCGACGAACACGACCAGGAATCCTACGAACAACTCCACCCCGGTGCCGGTGTACTCGAGAGGGGTGCCGCCCACCCGCGTGTGTGACCACAGGAAGCGCCGCACACGGGTTTTCGCCCAGAAACGATAGATGCCGAGGGTAACCACGGTCAGCGCTGCGGTGGCGAGCGTCAGGCGCATAAACTCGCCGAACGACGCTTCGAATTCGGCTACCGCGTAACCCGGAACATCGTCACCGTCATCGCTCATCGATTCCCCCACGGATCAGAACGCGCCGCCGACATCGAAGGCATCCGCCAGCCCTTCACCCGAGGTCGGTGCAGCAGCACTCGACTGGGCGATCGCCGCCCAATCGATCGTGCCGTGGAGTTGCGCGTGGCGCGCGACGAAATGCAGGTAGCGCCATTGTGCGATTGGTGTCGCCAATCCGACCGTCAGGAGGATCAACAGCGTGTTGGGGACGGCCAAGCGCAGCAATTGCCACGCCGATGGGGCGCAGGAGAACCGCACGCCAGCGAAGCGAATGCCGTCGACGAGTCGCCGAAGCTCTTTGACCTTGTACCAGCAATAGACGATTAGTACGACGATCAGACCGAGCAACAACGGCGAGGATTGCGCGAGCACGGCTCTGCCTATCGTTTCGGCGTCGGATAGGTCGGTCCCGGCGCTTGCCATGCGCTGGACTAAGAACACGATATAGCCGACGAACCCACCGTAGAGCACGGCGAGGGTGATCCATAGGAGTGCGAATCGCCCATAAAGACCGGCGCTCGAGCCGAAGAAGCGCAGCGGGCGATCGCCGATCCACGTCTCACCGACCAGCTTTTGCCACAGCCGAACGTTGCGCCACGGCGTCATCCAGCTCGCCGTCAAGCCGACGGGCCACAACGACCAAAGATAGAACCAGCCGTAACGGGCGCTCGATCCCGTCAGGTTGCCGCGAATGCCGCGCCAGCGCGTTCGTGTCAGGCGATAGCGCCGGGCGCGATGGATCGCGACGCCGGTGAGAAAGATCAGGGCCAAATAGATACACAGCTGCCAGGCGCGCTGAGCGCCCTCGCTTGCCCCGAGGAGGACGGGTAGTGCGCTGAAGACACCGAACGGAATCAGCACGACGACCAGCGCGATCAAGAATCCGACGAACAACTCGAGACCGGTTCCGGTGTACTCGAGCGGCGTACCACCCACCTGCGTATGCGCCCACAGGTGGCGGCGAACCTTCGTCTTGGCCCAGAAGCGATACACCGTCAGGGTGATGACGATGAGCAAGGCATTGATGAGGGTCAGTCGCAGGAGCGGCCCGAGCGGCGCACGGAAATCGATGAGCGGCTGACCGCCTTCCGGCGGAGCGTCCCCGTCGACGCCGCCATCCATTCGAATGGCGACGTTGCCCGAGCGCAGCTCCCACGTGTCGCTCATGCCTGCCCCCTATCCCCAAGCCAGAGGATAGCACGGGCGATTTCTTGACTTGAGCGGGCCAAGTCGTACCTTGCCCGGCCGGCGGCCGGGGCCGCCCGCGATGAGACGAGGGTTTCCATGGTGGCGATCACCTTGCCCGACGGCAGCATCCGGACCTACGACGGGCCGGTGACCGGCGCGCGTCTCGCCGCGGACATCGGGCCGGGGCTCGCCAAGGCAGCGCTCGCCATGCGGGTCGACGGCGAGCTTTGCGACCTGTCGCGCGCGATCGAACGCGACGCGCGCCTTGCGATCGTCACACGCAAGGACGAGGCCGACGCCACCGAGCTCATTCGCCACGATGCGGCCCACGTCATGGCCGAAGCCGTGCAGGAGCTGTTTCCCGGCACGCAGGTGACCATCGGTCCCACCATCGACAACGGCTTCTACTACGACTTTTCGCGCGGCGAACCGTTCACGCCCGAAGATCTGGCGGCCATCGAGAAGCGCATGCACGAGATCGTCGACCGCGACGAGAAAATCGAACGCGAGGTGTGGCCGCGCGATCGGGCAATCCAGTTCTTTCGCGACAAAGGCGAACGCTACAAGGCCGAGATCATCGAGGGGCTCCCGGCGGGCGAAGAGATTCGCCTGTACCGCCAGGGGCAGTTCATCGATCTCTGTCGCGGTCCGCACCTGCCCTCGACCGCCAAGCTCGGGCACGCCTTCAAGCTGATGTCGGTGGCCGGCGCCTATTGGCGCGGCGATTCGCGCAACGAGATGCTGCAGCGCATCTACGGCACCGCTTGGCGCGACGAAAAAGAGCTGAAGGAGTACCTGCATCGCCTCGAGGAAGCCGAGCGTCGCGACCATCGTCGCCTGGGCCGCGAAATGGGGCTGTTCCATCTCCAGGAGGAGGCCGTCGGCTCGGTGTTCTGGCACCCGCACGGCTGGACGCTCTTTCGTGTGGTCGAGAACTACGTCCGCCGGCGATTGGACCGTGCCGATTACGTCGAGGTGCGCACGCCACAGATGGTCGACCGCAAGCTTTGGGAAGCGTCGGGCCATTGGGAGAAGTTCCGCGATCACATGTTCACGGCCGAGTCCGAGGCGCGCATCCTCGCGCTGAAGCCGATGAACTGTCCGTGCCACGTGCAGATCTTCCGGCAGGGTTTGAAGAGTTACCGCGACTTGCCGCTGCGCATGGCCGAGTTCGGATCGTGCCACCGCAACGAACCCTCGGGCGCGTTGCATGGGCTGATGCGCGTGCGCGCTTTTACCCAGGACGACGCACACATTTTCTGCACCGAGAACCAGATCACGAGCGAGACCGTGCGCTTCTGCACCCTGTTGCGCGAGGTCTATGCCGACTTCGGGTTCAGCGACATCGAGGTCAAGTTCTCCGACCGGCCTGCGGTCCGGGCCGGGACCGACGCCACCTGGGACAAGGCCGAGGGCGCCCTCAAGGCGGCGGTCGATGCCGCCGGCCTGCAGTGGACGCTCAACCCGGGCGAGGGCGCGTTCTACGGTCCGAAACTCGAGTTCCACTTGCGCGACGCCATCGGTCGCACCTGGCAGTGCGGCACGTTGCAGGTCGATTTCGTGCTGCCCGAGCGGCTCGATGCGACCTACATCGGCGAGGACGGAGCGAAACACCGCCCCGTGATGCTGCACCGCGCCATCCTGGGCAGCCTCGAACGCTTCCTCGCGATCCTGATCGAACATCACGCCGGTCGCCTGCCGATGTGGCTCGCCCCGGTTCAGGTCGTGGTGACGACGATCACCGAGGCGGCGGACGCTGCGGCGCGGGCGGTGCAGGCACGTTTCCGTGCCGCCGGCCTGCGCGCCGATCTCGACCTGCGCAACGAGAAGATCACCTACAAGGTGCGCGAGCACTCGCTCGCCAAGGTGCCGATTATTTGCGTCCTCGGCGAACGCGAGGCGCAGAACAACACGGTTTCGCTCCGCCGCTTGGGCGACAACCGCCAGGAAGTCCTTGCGCTCGAAGAGGCGCTGGCTAGACTGACTCGCGAAGCAGCGGCGCCTGGGGTGTGATTCTGCGTTCCTGGCGCTGCCATCACCGGATGGACGTGGCGCACCGTCTTTCCCCGCGGGGAAAGAGCGTGGAATCTGTGTGTGACGCCCCGTCGAAGAGAGGAGTAGCCAATCGGCCGCCGACCATTTGCGCCGCCACCCCCGAAGAAGGATGGCCCGCGCGTTAACGACATGATCAACGTCCCGCGGGTTCGCCTCGTCAGCGCCTCAGGGGAGATGTTAGGGGTCGTTGATCTTTCCCGAGCGCTGACACTCGCCGAAGAAGCCGGTCTCGACCTGGTCGAGGTTTCGCCCAACGCGGAACCACCAGTGTGCAAGATTCTCGATTACGGCAAGTTCAAGTACGAGGCTCAGAAGAAGGCCAACGCCGCCCGCAAGAAGCAGAAGGTCATCGAAGTCAAAGAGATCAAGATGCGGCCCGGCATCGAAGATCACGACTACGACGTCAAGATGCGGTCGATCTCGCGGTTTCTCGGCGAAGGCGACAAGGTCAAAGTCACGTTGCGCTTCCGTGGCCGTGAACTGATCCACCAGGATCTCGGCATGAAGGTGCTGGAGCGCGTCCGCGAGGACGTGCAGAACAGCGCCAAGGTCGAACAGTTCCCGCGCATGGAAGGCAAGATGATGACGATGATCATCGCGCCGAAATAGGACCCCATCGGGAACGCTCGAGGGACGCCCCGGCGGCGATGCGGCCGGGGCGTTTTCGTTGATGGCGGTCAATTTGCTCGCGCCGCAGCCAGGCTATGAATTACCCAGGAGGTTCTCGTGGCCAAGACGCATGCCCTGACAAGAGAAGAGATCGTCGGCCTCGTCGGCCATCTCGATTCGACCATTATCACCGCGATCGCGGCGACGGGTGCCACGTCGAAAGAGGTGGCCGAGGCGCAGCGCCTGGCGGCGAAGTCCGATCAACCGATCCCGCCGCCGCAGGTTGGCGGACGGGTCGCGATCGTGCACAAGGTCTACGACCTCCTGCGGACCGGGATGCCCGACATCGCCGAACGGGATCGTTGAGTCGGCGGTTGGGCCCCAGCCCTGGGGGGCGGGGGTCCGACCACGCCTTTCTCTTGGGGCCAGCGCGGCCGGGCCCGCCGTCGGAGAACCCTGGCATTTCAACCGTGGGCGGCCCTTGCTCTCGACCACGGCCCCCCGCTATAAACGCGCCTCCAAATTGAGCCGCCTGGCCTGAAAAACGGGCATGCCATGGCGGCTTGCAAAGCAACTCCTGGCCAAGGAACGCAAAATGCCCAAGATGAAGACCAAGAGCGGCGCCAAGAAGCGTTTCCGCTTCACCGCCAAAGGCAAGGTGCGCGCGAGTCAGTCGGGCAAACGCCACGGCATGATCAAGCGCACCAGCAAACATATTCGCAATCAGCGCGGCACGACGATCCTCGATCCGTCCGACGTGATCATTGTGAAAAAATTCATGCCCTATCGGTGAGGTGACTCATGGCCCGCGTCAAACGGGGCGTCACGCGTCACGCCCGACACAAGAAGGTTCTCGAGCAGACCAAAGGTTTTCGCGGTCGTGCCAGCAAGACGTTCGGCACAGCCCACGAACGCCTCGAGAAATCGCTGCAATATGCCTATCGCGACCGGCGCAACAAGCGTCGCCGGTTCCGTTCGTTGTGGGTGCAGCGCATCAACGCGGCGGCGCGCGAGTGCGGCCTGACGTACGCTCGATTTATGAGCGGCCTCCGGCGCGCAGGGGTGGCGCTCGATCGGAAAATGCTGGCCGATCTCGCCGCCCGCGAACCGGTGGCCTTCCGCTCGCTCGCCGATCAAGCCAAGGCGGCCCTGAAGGCGAGTTAATCGCGCCCCTGCTGGACCGACCAGCGCCGGGCGCCGGCCGCCTGTGACGACGTTGGAACGCCGATGCAGGAACTCGATCAACTGGAACAGGAATGGCTCGCCGCGATCGCAGGTGCGGCCGACCTCGATTCGCTCGACAAAGTCCGCGTCGCCGTCCTCGGCAAGAAGGGCGCGATCACCGAGCGCCTGAAGAGCCTCGGCCAATTGCCGGCCGAGCAGCGCCGCAGCGCCGGCGCCGCGCTGAATGTGCTCAAAGACACGTTGACCGCGGCGATTGCCGATCGACAGAACGCGCTACACGTCAGGGCGCTCGATGCGCGGCTCGCCGAAGAGCGGGTCGATGTGACGTTGCCGGTCCGGCCCATGACCGGCGGTCGGCTCCATCCGGTAAGCCAGGTGACCGACGAGCTGGTCGCGATCTTCGCCGACATGGGGTTCACGGTCGCCGACGGACCCGATATCGAGAGCGACTGGAACAACTTCACCGCGCTCAACATTCCGCCCGACCATCCGGCGCGGCAGATGCACGACACGTTCTATCTGCCGCCGGATGCCAACGGCGAGCGCAAGGTGCTGCGCACGCACACCTCGCCCGTGCAGATCCGCACCATGATGGCGGGCCCGCCGCCCTATCGCGTCATCATCCCGGGGCGGACCTATCGTTCCGACTCCGACATGACCCACACGCCCATGTTCCATCAGGTCGAGGGGTTGGTGATCGACCGGGACATCCACATGGGGCATCTCAAGGGCTGCCTGCTCGAGTTCGCGCGCGCGTTCTTCGAGGTCGACACCCTGAAGTTGCGCTTCCGGCCGAGCCACTTCCCGTTCACCGAGCCCTCGGCCGAGGTCGACGTCGGCTGCTCGCGCAGGGGTGGCGAACTCAAGATCGGTGAGGGCGACGACTGGCTCGAGATCCTGGGCTGCGGCATGGTCCACCCCAAGGTGCTGGAGAACTGCGGCGTCGATCCGACGCAGTACCAGGGCTTCGCCTTCGGCATGGGCATCGACCGGATCGCCATGCTCAAGTACGGCATCCCCGATTTGCGCTCGTTCTTCGACGGCGACCTGCGCTGGATCCGGCACTACGGCTTCGTGCCGCTCGACCTGCCGACGTTGTCGGGAGGGCTGGCGCGATGAAGATCACGCTGGGCTGGCTCAAGGAGCACCTCGACACCACCGCCGATGCGGCAACGGTCGCCGAACGACTGACGGCAATCGGGCTCGAGGTCGAAGGGGTGACCGATCGCGCTGCGGCCCTGGCGCCGTTCACGGTGGCCCATGTCGAGCGCTGCGACCGCCATCCCGATGCCGACAAGCTGTCGGTGTGTCTGGTGGATACCGGCAAGGGCAAGGTCCAGGTCGTGTGCGGCGCGCCCAACGCGCGCGCCGGCATGAAGGGCGTGTTCGCTCCGGCGGGCACGACCATCCCGGCGACGGGCCTGCTGCTCAAGGCGACCAAGATCCGCGGTGTCGAATCGAACGGCATGCTGTGTTCGGAACGCGAGATGGGCCTGTCGGATGAACACACCGGCATCATCGAACTGCCGTTCGATGCCAAGGTGGGCACGCCGTTCGCCGCCGTCATGGGGCTCGACGACCCGGTGATCGACATCAACGTGACGCCCAATCGGCAGGATTGCCTGGGGGTGCATGGCATCGCGCGCGATCTCGCCGCCGCGGGTTTGGGGCAGCTCAAGCCCCGGCCCGTCGCGGCGGTTCCCGGCGCGTTCAAAAGCCCGCTCGAGGTTCGCTTGATTGCTGGCGGGGAGCCGTCACCGTGCCCCTATTTCGTCGGACGCTACGTGCGAGGGATCAAGAACGGGCCTAGCCCGCGCTGGCTTCAGGATCGTCTGAAGGCGATCGGCCTGCGACCGATTTCCGCCCTGGTCGACATCACCAACCTCTTCACGTTCGATCGCGCCCGTCCGCTGCACGTGTTCGATGCCGATACGGTCGCGGGCGGCATCCACGTGCGACTGTCCCGGTCGGGCGAGAGCCTGCTGGCCCTTGATGGACGGACCTACACGCTGGATGACAGCGTCACCGTGATCGCCGACGACGATGGGCCTCTGGCACTGGGCGGCATCATTGGTGGCGAGGCGTCGGGCTGCACCGAGGCGACGCGCAACGTCTTCATCGAGGCGGCCCTGTTCGACCCGAAGCGGACGGCGGCCACGGGCCGGCGCTACGGCATCGAATCGGACGCGCGATATCGCTTCGAGCGCGGCGTCGACCCCGAGGCGGTCGTGCTCGGCATGGAAGCCGCGACCCGCCTGGTGCTCGAGTTGTGCGGCGGCGAGGCGAGCGAACTCGTGATCGCGGGATCGCCGCCCGAATGGCGGCGCGCCGTCGCGTTTCGTCCCAGCCGCGTGCCGCATCTCGCGGGCCTGGCGATCGGCGAAGACGAATCGGCGCGCATCCTGGGTCAGCTCGGATTCGGCGTCGATCGCAAGGCGACGCCCTGGTCGGTCGCCGTGCCATCGTGGCGGCGCGACATCGATGGCGAAGCGGACCTCGTCGAAGAGGTTGCGCGCATCAAAGGCTTCGACGCGATCCCGTCCGTTGCCCTGACCAAGACGACGACCGTCACGCGCCCGGCGTGGAGTGCCGAACAGTTGCGGTCGCCGCGCGCCAAGCGCGCTTTGGCCGAGCGGGGCCTCATGGAATGCGTCACCTGGTCGTTCCTGCCGGCGGGTCAGGCCAAGCTGTTCGGCGGCGGCGCGGGCTTGCTCACGCTCGTCAACCCGATCAGTGCCGACCTCACGACCATGCGGCCCTCGATCCTGCCCAACCTTCTGGCAGCCGCCGGCCGGAACGCCGCGCGCGGCGCCGCCGATGTGGCGCTGTTCGAGGTCGGTCCGCAGTACGCCGACGACTCGCCCCAGGGTCAGGCGACGGTTGCGGCCGGCATCCGCGTCGGAGCGAGCGGCCCGCGCCACTGGGCGGAGAAACCGCGACCGGTCGATGCCTTCGATGCCAAAGCCGATGCCTTGGCCGTGCTGGCCGAACTGGGTGTGCCGGCCGACCGGCTGCAAGTCACCTCGAGTGGCGCCGCCTGGTATCACCCGGGCCGCTCCGGAAATCTGAGCCTCGGACCAAAACCGGTGCTCGCGTGGTTCGGCGAAGTCCATCCGCGGATTCTCCACGCCATGGACGTGAAGGGCCCGGCGGTGGGTTTCGAGGTCTACCTCGATCGGCTGCCCAAGGGCCGGACCAAGACCTCGCGTAGCCGTGGCGCGCTGCGCGCCTCGGACCTCCAGGCGGTCGAGCGGGATTTCGCTTTCGTCGTCGGTGAACACGTGAGCGCCCAGGACATCGCCCGGGCGGCGCGCAGTGCCGACAAGGCGCTGATCGACGATGTTCGCGTCTTCGACGTGTTCGCCGGTCAAGCGCTGGGATCGGGACAGAAGTCGGTGGCGATCACGGTGCGCCTGCAGCCCGCGGCGCAGACGCTGACCGAGGCCGAGATCGCGGCTGTCGCCAAACGCGTGGTCGACGCCGTGACCAAGGCCACCGGCGGCACGTTGCGAAGTTGACATGATCGACCACTCGCGCATCCGGAATTTCGCGATCGTCGCGCACATCGACCACGGCAAGTCGACGCTCGCCGACCGCCTGATCGAGCGCTGTGGGGCGTTGGACGCTCGTGAGATGCGTGAACAGGTGCTCGACTCGATGGACATCGAGCGCGAGCGCGGCATCACCATCAAGGCGCAGACCGTGCGGCTCAACTACAAGGCCAAGGACGGTCAGGCCTACGAATTGAACCTGATGGACACGCCTGGCCACGTCGACTTCGCTTACGAGGTGAGCCGCAGCCTGGCCGCCTGCGAGGGGGCGATCCTCCTGGTCGACGCGAGCCAGGGCGTCGAGGCCCAGACGCTTGCCAACGCCTACCACGCGATCGAAGCCAACCTCGAGATCG
>Ga0194131_10001347_pt1 | contig 42149 bp, 50 predicted proteins | sample TA2KigO120mmetaG_FD_148631 | JGI IMG/M metagenome (GOLD analysis project Ga0194131, IMG submission 148631) | Freshwater microbial communities from Lake Tanganyika, Tanzania - TA2015053 Kigoma Offshore 120m | ecosystem: Environmental > Aquatic > Freshwater > Lake | place: Tanzania: Lake...
CAAAGAATAATAGAATGGACAAACTTTTTAAATACATTGCCCCTAAACGATTACTTGACATCGGAGCCCACGTTGGAGGATTCACAAAACAAATCTACTTCAGATATCCAGAATGTAGGATTATGATGGTGGAGGCAAACAGAAACTGTGAGCCTGCTTTAAGATTACTTGGAAAACCGTATGATATAATTGCACTTTCAGATAAAGAAGGTATAGCAGATCTATATATTGAAAAGATTAATCCAACGGCAACTGGTGCCTCATTATACAAGGAAAATACTGATTGGTACGGTGAGGGAAAATACGAGACAGTACAAGTAAATACAGCAACTTTAGATAGCCGTAATTACTTTAATGGAGAGCCAATAGATCTTATAAAGATGGATGTACAGGGTGCTGAGTTGGATATATTAAAAGGCGGTGAGAAAACTGTAAAAAATGCAAAACACTTATTAATCGAGACCTCACTAATACAATACAATCAAGGTGCTCCTTTAATTGGAGATATAGTAGATCAAATGAAACAATATAAATTCTATATGGAGGATATAATAGAGTACCATAATTTTCCTTATCTTTATGGCAAAACTATTTTTCAACTTGATATTCTTTTCGTAAATTCATTATATTTATTACCACAAAACAATTAAAAACAATTAATAGCCATGATTTTTGGAAAAATTACCCCAGTACTTAGTCTTGCTACACAAGACACACTATTTAACCCATCTCCTGAATTTATAACAGGTTAATTTTCGTGTATCTTACGGAAACTGCACTTTTGAAAGTGGTAGTGTAGTAAAGTTCGATGTTGTACATTCTGACAACGTAGTACTTTCTGGATCTGCCATCACTACTTGGGGACAAGATGATTCAGTTATTTTAGATGCTATTGCTGATGAACAAGGTACTACTGTTACACAAGTTGTATCTGGTAGTGCTAGTGGATTTGGATTGTAATATAATTTAAATTAATTAGTTTTGTAAAATTGTGTTATGCCAAAGAAAATATTCTATAACAGCTCGTTGCCACGAGCTGGATCAACACTGATTCAAAATATATTAGGGCAAAACCCGGACATCCACACAACCCCCACTTCGGGGTTGTATGAAATGTTATCTGCTTGCCGTACCATCTTTACTGATGGTTTAGAGTTTAAAGCACAAGATACTACTGTAATGGAAACTGGCTTTAAATCATTTTTAAAATCTGCTATTTATGGTTTCTATGAACCACTTACAGATAAACCATATGTAATTGATAAATGTAGAGGATGGAGTTCTGAATATGATTTTATTAATGCTTATGAACCTAATCCTAAGATTATTTGTATGATTAGAGATATTAGAGCAATTTATTCATCTTTAGAAAAAAAATATAGAAAACATCCACTAACAGATCATCATATTGCAAATTGGGGAAACTTAACAGGTACTACAACAGATAAACGCATGGTTGTATGGTCTAATAATCCTCCAATTGGTCCATCAATAGATAGATTATATCAAGTACTTGTACAAGGTCTTCATAAAAATATTTTATTTATTAAATTTGAAGAATTATGTTTAGATCCAGATACACAAATGCGCCGTATTTATGAGTATCTTGAAATACCATATTTTAAACATGACTTTATAAATATTCCTCAAGTAACACAAGAAGATGATAAATGGTATGGAGTATTTGGAGATCATATTATTAGAGGTGAACTTAAACCTATAAAAAACGATTTTTTAGATGTATTAGGTCCTAATGCATGTAGAATTATTGAAGATAATTACAGATGGTTCTTTAATGATTTTGGATACCAAATTTAAAATAATGCAAGTAGGTTATAAAACAGAAACAGATTTACTAAAAGAAGAAAAAGTAGCAATTTTAGAAGATAAATCAAACAATAGTACAAAATATATTGTATGGCATATTGAAGGAGGACTAGGAAAAAATGTAGCCGCTACTGCACTTATCTCCTCAGTAAAAAAGAAATATTCTGATCGTAAATTAATTCTAGTAGTATCTTATCCTGAAATATTTTTAAATCATCCTGATATTCATAGAGTATATAGAATAGGAATGACATCTTATTTTTATGATGATTTTATTAAAAACAAAGATACTATTATATTCAAACATGAGCCATATTTTCAATCAGATCATATTATGAAAAAAAAACACCTAATTGAAAACTGGTGTGATCTTTTAGGGATAAAGTATGAAAAGCAACCTCCACTCTTATATCCAAATCTTATTCAAAGAGATGTTATGTACAATTGGCGCCGTGAAAGGCCTACAATGATCATACACTCTAATGGAGGTCCTTTACAACAAGATATTGTTTACTCATGGACACGTGATATGCCTTATGGTATTGTACAAGCAATAGTAGATAAATACTCAAGTAGATATCATATTATTCAAGTTGGGAGACATACAAATCATTCTATTCCAGGAATTGAATTTGTAAATGCACCGATGACAAATCATGAATTATTTTCAATGTTAGCTTTATCTGAAAAGCGTGTATTAATAGATTCATCTTTACAACATGCTGCCGCAGCTATGAAATTAAAATCAGCTGTATTGTGGATTGGTACCTCACCTAAGAATTTCGGATACGATATACATGTAAATGTAATAGCAAAACCACCAAAAGGAGCTACTAAAATGATTGATTCATACTTATTTGATTATTCATTTGATGGTATTGCTCATGAATGTCCTTATAATGATGCAAGTGAGATGTTTGATTTAAACGACATTTACAAAGCAATTGATAAATCATGATTATAGTATTATTTGGACAACCACATAGTGGTAAAACAACAATAGCTAATGCTATAAAGCAAGAAAGAGATGTTGAAATTATTGATGGAGATCAATTAAGAAATATATTTCAAAATAAAGACTATAGTAAAGAAGGCCGTATTAAAAACCTAAATAGAGCTAGTGATATTGCTCATTATCTAAATTCAACAACAGATAAAGATGTAATTTTAGCCTTAGTATACCCATATAAAGAGGCAAGAAACTATTTAAACAGTTTAGGTAGTGAAGTTAAATGGATATATCTAATATATGAGGTAGATAGAGGTAAAGAGAAATTTCATGTAAGTGATTTTGATTACCCAACAGAGGATGAAGCTCTATGCCTAAATACAGAGTGGTTAGAGATTGAAGAATGTAAAAATCAAATATTAGATTATGCAAAATATACTAGCTAAAGCTACTCACAAATCAGGAATATGGGCAATGTTCATAGGCCGTTGGCAGCCTTGGCATGAAGGTCATCGTTGGTTAATTGATCAAGCATTAAATGAAGGTAAAAAGGTATTACTTTGCATTCGTGATGTGCCAGTAAGTGATTCTAACCCATGGACAGTCCAAGAGATACTACTAAACTTGGCTGAAGCACTAAAAGACCTTATTGAAGAAGGGCGTGTCCATATTATAAAGATACCAGACATTGAGTCTATTAATATTGGTAGAGGCGTAGGGTACGACATAATTGAGCATGTACCCCCTCAAGATATATATGACATATCGGCTACCAAGATTCGTGAACAAATGAAACAAGACGGCAAGTTATGATAGTTGAAAAGAAAAGGCACATTGCCAAAACAATTAGTTACCGTATAGTCAGTACCTTGATAGGCTTTCTAATTATGTGGGTGGTCACAGGGTCAGTTAAAATAGGAGCTGCTTTCGGTATAGTGGAATTAGTCTATAAGCCAATCCAATACTATTTACATGAGAGAGTCTGGTATAAATGGATAAAGTATGGACTGAAGCATGACTAGCGCTTTTTGCTAGATTTCCATATATTTATAAATAAACAATTAGATATGAAACTATTACTTATCATTTGTGCAATTGCTATAGTCACTTTTATCCTAATGAAAAAAGGTAAGATTAAAGATGCTGATGGCAATAAAATTCCTGACGCTTTAGAAGATGCTGCCAAGGAAGTAAAAGAAGTAGCTAAAAAAGTTAAAAAGGCTGCTACTAAGAAGAAAGTTACAAAATAATAAACAACACAATATGGCAACAGTTACATTTAAAAATTCAGAACTTTTAAATCTAGAATCTGAGATCAACGGATTAATTAATCGACAAGATGGCAGACTTATCTTAAAAGGTCTTGTTAACGAGAACATGAAGCTGTCTACTAAAATCAAGCTTTCTGATCTTACTAAAAAGTTAGCAGTAGAACTTAATACTATTGCAGACAAGAGAAACGAGCTGGTAGTTAAGCACGGTGAAACTCAAGAAGACGGTACAACTTTTGTACCTATGTTTGTAAACATACAAACTAACGAACAAGGTGAAGTAATATCTAGAGATGCTAACCCAAAGTTCGAAGAGTTTCAACAAGAATATCAACCTTTATTGAACGAGGATAAAGAGTTCGAATGTGAACTATTTACTCAACAAGATATAGAAGGAGTTAGTTCAGATTTTAATTACCCAGTATTCTATAAGTTAATTAAATCAGAAGAATAACTTGTATTTTATTTTTTTAATATAAACGACAGTGGCTCTCTTTAACTAGAGGGCCATTTTACATATTTATAATCACAGTTGTTATGGGAAAACTTACTGACACAGAGCTCCAATTAGTCCAGCTGATAAAAAAAGACGCTCTAGAGGTTGCTTCTACTTTAGGTGAGCTTAATTATCAAAAAATGACAATCGATATTTTGATTGATGAAGAGAAGAAAAAGATTAAGGATATCAAAGAAAGAGAGGCCAAAATCTTAAATGAGCTCAAAGAAAAATATGGAAATGTCTCTATAAATATTGATACTGGAGAATTTCAATAAGGTGTTTCAAAAAAGTTTTGATATTTATTACTAGATAAAAATCATATAAATGGCCGAAACACTTCTTAGCCCAGGAGTTTTCTTACAAGAAAACGATCTATCGCAAATAACCGCAGGACCTGTTGCAGCCGGTGCTGCTCTCATAGGTCCTACAGTAATTGGTTTAGTTAATATTCCTACATTAGTAACATCATACTCACAGTACAAAGCTATTTTTGGTGCTGCGTTCGTATCTGGTGGTGCTAATTTTGAATATTTAACTTCTATTGCTGCACTTAACTATTTTGAACAAGGAGGAGAATCCTTATTGGTTACTCGTGTAGCCTCTGGTTCTTATACCGCTGCTACAGCTTCTGTAGTAGGTCTTAATGGAACAGCATCATTTACCTTAGACACTTTGTCTGTAGGTACAATAATGAACAACTTTGCTTCTGGTGCAGTAGCTCCATTTGCTTCAGGTTCTAATGGATCACTTCCTTCAGGTTCTGCAGCTAACGTTCGTTGGGAAGTTACAGGTGTAAATACTGGTTCTGGTGTGTTCAGCCTTGTTATCCGCCGTGGTGATGACTATAATAATAGCAAAACTATCTTAGAATCTTGGACTAATATGTCTTTAGATCCTAATCAGAATAACTATGTTGCTTATGTAATTGGAGATCAAACTCAAACAGTTGCTTTAGATTCAACAGGATACTATTACTTACAAACTACAGGTTCTTATAAAAATAATAGCTTATATGTACGTGTATCTTCTGTAGTACAGCCAACTCCTAGTTATTTCAACCAGACTGGTGTTGCTCAAAATCAATACACAAGTTCTATGCCAGCTCTTGGAACTGGTTCTTATCATGGATCTTTTGGTGGTGCTTCTGGAGTTATCTTCGGTTCTTTTGGAAAAGCGGCAGTAAACATGTTTGAAAGTATCCCTAATGCAACTTCTGTAGTAACAACACCGTCTACTAATATTCAAGGTATACACCCAGCTGACTATAATATTGCTATCAATCTTCTTGAGAATAAAGACGCATACGACTTTAATGTTATTTATGCACCAGGTTTAACTAGTAAGAATGCATCTTCTCAAATAGCTAGTCTTTTACTTTTAGCTCAAAATCGTGGTGATAATATCGCTGTAGTTGACATGGTTGGATACGGACAACAACTAAATACAGTAATTAGTGAAGCTGTAACTTATGATAATAGTTACGGTGCAACTTACTGGCCATGGGTACAAATTCGTTCTCGTGAAACCGGTAAAGTTAATTTTGTTCCAGCTTCTACATTAATACCAGCTGTTTACGAATATAATGATAAAGTATCTGCAGAATGGTTCGCTCCAGCAGGTCTTAACCGCGGTTCACTTTCTACAGTGCTTCAGCCAGAAAGAAAGATCGGTGTAAATGATCGTAACCTTCTTTATCAAGGAAAGGTTAATCCAATTGCTACTTTCCCAGGTGTAGGCACAGTTATCTATGGTCAGAAAACACTTCAACAGAAGCCATCTGCACTTGATCGTGTAAATGTGCGTCGTTTATTGATTGCTCTTAAATCATTTATTGGTCAACTAGGTGAACAAATTGTGTTCGAACCAAATACTCAAGTAACTCGCAATAAATTCTTAAGCCAAGTTAACCCATATCTTGAGTCTGTACAACAACGTCAAGGTTTATATGCCTTCCAAGTTGTAATGGATGAAACTAATAATACACCAGATGTGGTAGATCGTAACAAATTAGTAGGTACAATTTATATACAACCAACAAAGACTGCTGAATTCATACAACTTGACTTTAACATTCTTCCAACTGGTACAACATTTGGTCAATAATATAAAATAAACAATAGATGAACGATAATACAGTACTTAGAATTAAAGTCCCAGCTCACTTATACGAAAGTGTAAAAGAGCAGTTAACACTATCTGAAGCTAAGAAAGGTAAACACAATCTTGGTGCTGGTATGGAGATAGTTAAAGAAAAGAAAATGAAGGCTCCAAAACAAAGTATGAAGAAAGTAGATAAAGCAGAAGAGGCTGATTTTAAAAAAATTGAATCAGCATTATCAGCTGTAGAAAAATCAAAATTCCCTAACGTGGATTTCGATGAAATTGACAAAAGCGAAAAGTATAGTGGTTTATACTATTCACGTGGTACTGGCGAGCATGAAGGTAAAGAAGTAGACGTAACTATCTACATCGATGGTAAAACTCTTGAAGTGGTAGATATTTTAGTAGAACAAGTTCAAGAAACTGAACAAGTTGAAGAAGGCTTAATGGATATGCTTCGTTCAGTAAGCGATAAAGTTGCCTACGATATCTTTTTAGATACTCCTAAAGGAATGTCTAAAGAAGACAGAGCTAAAAATATACAAAGTTGTATTACTGATGCAAATAATAAAAAGAAAACAGATCCTAAAATAGATAGAGACGATCTTATTGTTAACTGTTTAAGAGAAAAAGGATGGAAATTTGCATACGAAGGAAGTCAACCAGGTATGAGTGCTATGGGAGGTAAATGGGCCGAAGGTAAAAAAGACAGAACGATGGAAGAGTTGAAAAAGGCTAAAGACATGCTCGAAATGAAAATCAAGAAAATGGAAGAGAGCCTTAATGAGAAGAAGCATAAAGAAGAAGACGAAGAACAATAATTTAGTTATTGAATATTTATAGTAAGAAACTAAATCACATATACGATGCCAGTATTGGACCCAAATGAAATAATGTTCACTGCGTTTGAACCTACAGTATCAAACCGCTTTATCATGTACATAGACGGAATTCCTTCTTACATGATCAAAAAGGCAGACGCTCCTGGTGTTACTTTAAATGAGATCAAGTTAGATCATATCAACGTTTACCGCAAAATCAAAGGTAAAGCTGAATGGCGTGATTTAACATTATCTCTTTATAATCCAATCTCTCCATCTGGCCAACAAGCCGTGATTGAGTGGGTACGTCTACACCATGAATCTGTAACAGGCCGTAACGGCTACTCTGACTTTTACAAGAAAGACCTTAATTTGTCTATTTTAGGTCCTGTTGGTGATATCGTAAGTGAGTGGATCATCAAAGGTGCTTTTATAAAAGAAGCAACTTTCGGCAGTTACGACTGGTCAACATCTGATCCAACAGAATTGACTATGTCTATAGGAATGGATTATGCAGTATTGAATTACTAATACGCTACTTATACCTCCAACAAGAAAGGCCTCTTACTAGGGGCTTTTTTTATTTTAGTAAATTTAATATTAGTATATTTATATATAAAAGACAATAGTTTATGAGCGAACAAAAGTTTACGGTACCTACAGAAATGATCGACCTTCCAAGTAAAGGTCTTATCTACCCAAAAGAAAACCCACTATCATCAGGTAAAGTTGAAATGAAGTACATGACGGCAAAAGAGGAAGACATCCTTACAAATGTCAACCTACTACGTCAGGGCCTCGCCATCGAGAAGATGCTCAAGAGCCTAATCAAATCATCTATCAACTACGAAGACTTAACCTTAGGTGACAGGAATGGTTTGCTGATAGCCGCCAGAATTCTAGCCTATGGTAAGGATTACTCTTTTAAGTATCTTAACCCAAATACTAATGAAGAAGAGAAAGTGGAAACAGATCTACAAAACTTAAAGTATAAAGAGATTGATTGGTCTAAGCTTGCTAATAAAAACGAGTTTATCTTTACTCTTCCTTATTCTAAGAATGAAGTGACGTTCAAGATCTTGACTGTAACTGATGACAAGAAAATTGATGAAGAGATAAAAGGTATGAAGAAGATAGTAGGTCAAGAAGCAGGTATACTGTCCACAAGACTTAAACATCAAATTATATCAGTAAATGGTGACTATTCTGTTAAAACTATTCGCGACTTTATCGATCAAGGATACCTCCTATCAAGAGACTCAATCGAGCTCAGAAAGTATATTGCAGAAGTAACACCAGATATTGATACTACAATAACATTTACTTTAAAAGACTCTACAGAGATACAAACAACCCTTCCTATGGGTGCAGAGTTCTTTTTTCCCGGGAGCGGACTATAGGTCCGCATTCATGACCGAATGCTTTGAACTCACTTATCACGGAGGCGGCGGTTTTAGTTGGACCGAGGTGTGGAATATGCCTGTAACTACTAGACGTTTTAACCTCAAGAAGATTAACCAATACCTTGAGAAGGTAGAAGAGATGCGTAATGAAGGCCGGCAAAAAGTTACAGAGAAAACAGATATGTCTAAAGTTAAACTGCCTGAATTTATGAAAAAGGCAGAAGAGCCTACCTTTGTATCTAAGGTAAAAACCAAAAGGTAAATATTTATTCGTAAGCAGTATAATGTAAATGGCTAACGATAATCAAAATACAGGACCGGATAAAGGCCAAATTAGGCAAACTGTTTCCGATATAAAGGATATTAAGAGAGAGCAGGGAGACTTTAATGATACCATTAAAGAATCAATAAATTTACTTAAGAATTTAGACAGGTCTTATGAAAGAATAGAAGCGCGTTTAGAAACTCTCAATAGATCAAGTATTAATGTTAAAGAGATAAATCAAGAGCTATCTAAAGCTAAACAAAAAGAGTTTATTACATCTAAACAATTATCAGATCTAGAAAAGAAGCTAGAAGGAGATTCTAAAAATAGAGTAGATAACTATTTGAAATCTCAAAACCTAGTAAAGTCATTTGAAGATAAACTCCTAGAGGCTAGACAAAAAGGAGAAATCTCGGGGATAGAAATAGCAGAAAAAAGATTAGATAGGGCTCTAGTATTAAATGAAAGACACAAATCTCTTTTAGATGTTCAAGAGGCAGAATTAATAGCTTTAAGAGAAGCTGACAGAATAGCTAAAGAAGGAATTAAAATAGGAGAAGAAAAGCTAAAGAAAGAAAAAGAGCTTAGAAAAGAAGTTGGTTATAGTGGAGCAGCTCTTGGTTTATTTGCTAAAAAACTAGGGCTAGGAAATGATGCTTATGAACAAATGGTTGAAAAGGCCAGAGATCTTAATAAAGAAGGAAAAAAACTTACATTTGCAGATAAGTTAGGTGCATTAGGAAAAGCAGCCGGAGCAGGTTTAAAAGAAACTGTAAAAGATCCTTTAACTGCTATCCCTATGACTGTGGGTGCTATAGGAGGTATTGTTATTGCTTTAAAATCTGTATTCGATTACATACTAGGTATACAAGATAAAACTGTCAAGTTTGCAAGAGCTATGAACCTTTCAACAGGTGAAGCTCGAGCAATTAAAAAGGAGTTTGCTAGTCTTAGCATTTCTTCTGGAGACTTATTCATCGATAGTCAAAAGATGGTTGAGTCTCAAATGGAGTTTGTAGATGCATTAGGTGTAACTAATAGACTTACTAATGAACAGTTAGCTACTAATATTAAACTAAGAGATATAGCAGGCCTTGACTTAGAAACAAGAAAAGGTATAGTTGAAGCTTCAACATTAACAGGTAAGTCATCAGAAAGTATAACTAAATCTGTTTTATCACAAGTAGTAGGTTTAAAACAAGCAACAGGAATTGGTTTTAGTTATCAGAAGATACTTAAAGAAGCTTCTAATTTAGGTGGCTATTTAGGATTATCTTTTGCAAAATACCCAGCGCAATTAACTAAATCATTAGTTACTGTTAAGTCAATGGGCTTAGAACTAAAGCAACTTGATTCAATAGCAGATTCTTTCTTAGACTTTGAGTCTTCAATATCAAAACAATTTGAAGCACAACTATTAACTGGTAAAGATATTAATCTAAATAAAGCTCGTGAAGCTTTTTTGAATAACGATCTTGCCACAGCAGCTTCTGAAATAACAAGACAAGTTGGATCTGCTAATGACTTCTTGAAGTTAAATCGTATACAAGCTGATTCTCTTGCTTCTGCATTTGGTATGACAAGAGATCAAATGGGAGATATGTTGAAGCAACAAGAGTTATTAAGTAAATTAGGGGCAAAAGATCTTAAAGATGCGCAAGCAAAAGTGCAAGCATTAAAAGCGCAAGGTAAATCTAAAGAAGAGATCATTAAACTTACTGGTGAAGAAGCATATCAAAACTTAACTAATGCGTCTCTTCAAGAAAAGATTGGCGCTTTCATGGAGAAGATAAAACAATCAATAGCCGACTTTGTTGAACATTCTGGTATTATAGGAAAGATAGAAAACTTTTTTAAGTTTATCTCTGAGCCAAAAAACATCCAAGCTATTATAATAAAAATAAGAGATATATTTGCACAGGTCGTAGACATAGTTGCTACCATTGCTTCAGGAGTTGTTGGAGTATTAGACTTTTTTGGTGCAATATCAGATGAAAAAGCAGATAGTATACAAGCATTTCTTGAAGGAACCGGTGATAAAATTAGATCTTTAGGCGGAGACTTTGGAGGCGTAAGTGTTGAAAATAATGCTGCTGCACCAACTACAACTGGTACAAATACTAATGTTCAAGATAATATGAAAATGGCAAGAGTGCCTAAAAATGAAATGATTAATGTAAATGTAACTACATATGTGGTTGATACTAAGCGCGATGCTGAAGCAAGGGCAAGAAGAAATCCAGATCTTGATAATCAAACGGGGGCTCAATAAAAACAATGCCTTTAATTGACTTACAAACTAACCTAAAGAACCTCAGGTTCGGAAATGATAGACCAGGCTATGGTTCATCAGGCCTTCCTTATATTCAAACTATAATGCCTGATACACCGAATGCTACTGGCACATTTCAACCTATATATAGACCAGGCTCTACTGGAGGTTTAGACTTTCCTATTAGAGGAGGTCAGTTAGAGTTTAACTTAGGCACACAATCATTTACTGTTTCTAGTAGAATAGATAAATCAAGAATCAAAAAGTTCTTTGAAGACAGGCCAAGAGGCACTGCTTTTATACAAAAACAAGTAGGGCTACAATTATCTAATCCTAAGATTGAGACTGGAAACACTTTGTTTGGTATTCCTCAAGGGCTTCCTTTCCCTGGTTTATTAGAAAACACTAGAGTGTATAACCTAGGTGCAAATACACTTGCTCAAGTAGGTGTGTCTGGAACAGGTTTTCACGCTAATAGAGCAGGATTAATACCGTTTAATCCATTTGAGAAGTTCTACTATGATATAGTAAACAAGCAAAATGTAACAAACCAGAGAGCGTCTAATAGGCTTTATAATTTACTAACCTTAAAGATGACTACAGGAGACCCATTTGCAAACCCAGCAAATGTGCCAGATATTAATCTAGTAAACACACTAGGTATATCACTTAATAGAAACATGATATATCAGTATCTAGGAGGTCCTAACTCTGTTTATGGTATAGGTACTACAACTATACCAAGAGTAGTTGATACAACTAAGCTTGTATCTAGTAGAGCTATGAATTACGATCTGTTATTACAACAAGAATCTAATCTTGTTGGTTGGAGCGGAGGAGGAAACCCTAATCCAGAACTTCAAGATTTTAGAGAAAAAATTAATAAAGATGCTGGAGGTATTATATTCTCTAATACATGGACTAAAGAACAATCTGTAGACTATAAATTCTTTACCAACAAAAAAGATAAGCTAAACTTAACACATCCCTTTCTATTCATAAACGATCAAGCACCTTGGGAAGTACAAGAAAATAAAAATAGTACTCAAGATCTTATTAAGTTTATTTTTGAAGCAATATCTAATGACAATCCTAGTGTTTCAACAGCAATATTCTTTAGAGCATTTTTAATAGCTGGTATTACTGATACAAATAATGCGGAATTAAATTCATTTAAATATATAGGTAGAGGTGAGAGTTTCTTTACATATCAAGGTTTTACTAGAACGATAGGATTTTCTTTTAGAGTAGCTGCTCAGTCTAAAGAAGAGTTAAGGCCTATGTACAATAGGTTAAATACGCTGCTAGGTCAAGTTTACCCAGATTATAGCTATACACAAGGTATAATGAGAGCCCCTGTAGTTCGTGTAACTATTGGTGATTATCTATATCGTGTACCTGGTTTTATTGAATCTATTAATTTAACTGTTGATAATGATATGCCATGGGAAATTAATTTAGATGGAGACTTAGCACAACTTCCACAAGTAGTAGATGTTGCTGTTACATTTAGACCAATTCTAGATGTACTTCCTAAGAGACCATCTACAAAGTCTACTAAAACTATAACAGTTAATAAACAAACTGTAACGGCTACAGAAACAGAAACTATTACAAGTGAAGTTACACCGTTAATTGCTAATGTTCCAAAGTCCTCTACTAGTGATTCTAATACTTTTATATTTCCAACTTTAAAACCATTACAAATAGTAACTAATAGAGTTGCAACAAATAAAGAGTTATTTCCTAATAAACCTTTTAATTTACGTAAAGCAGTTAAATCATTTGATAAGTTTGTACAATCACAATTTGGCTTTGGCAATAATAAAACTTCAGAATAATGTTTAAAATATGAACTATAGATATCAAAATATAGAAGTTATCAAGTACGCTGCAACAGGGAGTCAGTATTATGTTAATAATATATACCCTGAAATACCGCTTACTAATGACGATAATTATATTATTACAGTTTTAGGTGATAGATTAGATCTACTGGCCTTTGACTTTTATGGCGATTCTAGCTTTTGGTGGGTAATTGCTTCAGCAAACGCACTATCAGGAGATTCATTAGTAGTAGAACCAGGCACACAACTTCGTATACCTGTAGATTTAATTGGAGCAATTAACACGTATAAAATAGTAAACGCCATAAGATAGTTATGCCATTTGATAGTAATAAGATATCAAATATTATTGGCACTAAAATCCCGCAATGGTTAATAAACCAGTTGGATACTAGAGCTAATCAAGGAGCTAGAGATTCTAGAGATAATAATAATATTTTATTTCTCTCTAATAAAACTGCTTGGATAAGACTTGTTTCTTCTATAGACTTATTGAATCCTAGTGACATAGAATATTTTAGAAAAATAGTAGGAGACTCGATACAAAACAAAGAAGACCTTGCTAAAGAATTTGTTTTGTTTGGTGGTACATCAAAATATCTAAGAGAGAATTCATATCAACAAAGATCAGGTATTGGAAAGGATGGTGCTTATGGTATATTAGGAGACGTAGAAATCCAACAGTTTGGTTATAGACCAATGCCAGGCATAACATCTGTTATTATTGATACTCAAGGTAAGTTAGGTTCACTTAGAGCAGCAACCATTAATTTTAAATGTTGGGATAAAACGCAATTAGACATTATAGATGCACTTTATTTTAAGCTTGGTTTTACTATGTTCTTAGAGTGGGGCCAAACTTTTTTTTATCCTGATGGCAGTAGTAGAGTGCAGTCATCTGAATTCTATTCTATAGATCCTTTTAAACAAAATTTAACAAAAGAAGAGATTGCAATTGAAATAAGTAAAAATGTTAGGCAGTCTGAAGGTAACTATGATGCACTATTAGGCATGGTTACTAACTTTAACTTTACTTATAATCAAGATGGTGGATATGATTGTACTCTTAAATTGATGGCTCTTGGTATATTAGGAGACTCTATAAAAATTAATAATTCAGGAGGACTGCCTGGTATATTAAGAGATGAGATATTATTATTAAGTAATACTTTAGTAAAAATTTCGCAACTGAGTCAAGGTTCTAGTGAAGATGTGGTTGAAAAATATCCTAATGATCTTTTACAAGCTTTAGTTAAATTATTAAGATTACAATATGTAAATCCTGAAAAGGGATTCGCAGAACCTTTTAGTAATCTGCCTCAAAATACTTTTGATACCATCAGTTTTAGATCCTCTGATTTTTATTCTAGACAAGCAGTTTTAAGTTTAAAATATAATATTAGAAATTATGAGCTTATAAAAAGCAATCCCGTTCCATTAGTACTACCTTCAAGATGGGCATTAAAACCTAAAGAAGGAAGAAATATTTTAACAAAAGATCAAGTAAATGCTATAAAGAATTCAGAGTTTTATGAATTTGATTATATTATAAGAGATAGCTCACCGTTATATCTTATAGGTAGAACAGGGCAGATATTAGATACATCAAAATTATCAAACTACTTTTTAGAATTTGATGCTAATTATTTAGATGAAAAAATACATAAAGGTATTTCTGCATATGCAGTAAGAACTCCCGATGGTGATCCACCAAATAAAGATTTTTATGAATATAAAATATCTTATGGTAAATCCCAAGGTCCAGATTATTATAATTTTGATATAAAAGTTTATAACAAGTTATCAAATGCTAAAGTAGATAATACACAATATAAGAGTGGTTTTCTTACTATTGATCTTGGAGGAAAAAGAAGTGATTATATTTTACAAAACGTTATAGAAAAATTAAAAATAATCCAAGGGGGCGTTTATGAATCAGGTGTTAGTGTAAAATTAACTCAAATAAAAGAGGATGGAACATTTGTAGTTACTATTTCATATGAAAATTTTGAATCACCAGGAACTATCGAACGTGCAGAATATTATAGCGATGTCTTAAAAGAACCAGATCCAGGTACTGGGGATAGTAGTTTCTCAGTTACTTATAAAGGTACAGTTGAAATAGAATTTATTTTTAAAGATAGTTCATTTATTAATAAAATAACAGGAACAGAAAATTCTAAAGTTCAAATAAATCCATATAGTGAGGCTATAGCAAAAACTAATGCGCAAAATAAAAAGCAATTTGAAGCTACTTTAAAAGAAGAACAAAGAAAAGATCAAGACGCTAGATCAGAACAAATTTTACAAGCCCTATCTTCACAATCTTCTTTAGAACTTATTTTAAGAACCATAGAAGTTAAAGCTCTTACAGAAGCGATTCAAAAAACAAAAAGTTCAGAAATTGATAAAAAAGTACATCCTTTTAAAATATATAATCCAATAATAGAATCACAAAATATTCCATTTTATAAACAAATATTTTCTAATGGAATATTCTCACCTATTATAGATGATTTACTTAATGAAAAAATAGATGATAATTTATATAGTACAAATAAAAGAATTAGTGTAATAGATAGATTAAAAATATATAGTAAATATGGATTTGCGACACAGTTATTATCAGGAGAATCTATAGAAAACTTTAAAGATAATCAAGTTGATTTTAAAGAGTTATTAAGAGCCTATGTTGTACCTTATATAATAAACCAAGAAATCGTATCAGGTGCTTATACAAACCACCCAGTTTATATTCCTTTAGGTTTATTATTAATGATATTGAATCATAATTGTACTATATATGATTCTAAAACAAATCAGGAAAATCAAACCCCTTTAGTATATATTGATTTTAATCCTAATTTAAATTTCTTTTTAACTAATACTAAACAACTAAGTACAAATCCATTTAAGGTTTTAATTCCTTACGAAGGAACCTTTTCAGATTATCAAGCTTTATTCTCTACAAATATTTTAAATACTAATAAAGATGCAATTTTACCACAGACAAAAAATAGTGAATCAATCCCACTATTTAAAACTCCAGATGATGATCTACTATCTGCACAAATACCTCCTATAAAATATGATCAAACAACTAATAATTCTTATAGAGGTAAGTTAATGAATATTCTATTAAATATAGATTATTTAGTAGAGTTAGTTAAAGATTATAGTTTAAAGGATGGTACAAATAGCATATATCTAAAACCTTTTTTAGAACAAGTTATAATTGATATTAATAAATACTTAGGTAATTTTAATTTATTAAGATTATCATATAACGATGGAGGAAATACCTATCAATTTATAGATGATCAAATTCTACCTCCTAAACAAGGCGCTAAAGAAACTATGCTAGAACCCACTAATACAACCTTTTTACATCTAGTAGGTCAACTAAGTATTGCAAAAAGTTTAGAAATTAAAACCGAAGTTAGTAGTAAATTAAGTAGTATGATTGCTATTTCTGCAAATGCAGATGCAAAAAATAAGGCAACACTATCTACTAATGGAGATAGTTTTGGTTTTATAAATACTAATTTTGTTGATAGGTATATAGTAAATAGAGGTGAAATATCTGGAAATAATACAGGATCTTTAGATGCAGTAAAATTAGCAGCTTCCCAATTTAATCAAACTATATCAGATTTTTATAGTACTATTAATCCTTCTGAAGCAAATGTTTCTCAAGCTACAAATTATTATATTAATAAAATGACTAATATAAAAAATGATGATTCTGCAACAATAGCGTCTGCTATGATTCCTGTATCTGTTAATTTTACAACAGACGGAATATCTGGATTTACTATAGGTCAAGCATTTACTATTTCTGATCAACTTTTACCTTACACATATAATAATCGTATAGTAGCTAATCAACCGCTATTAACAAAAGATCATATAAATAAAGTGGGGTTTGTAGTAGTAGGACTTACTAACACTATTGAGAATAATCAATGGAACACTGCTGTAAGAGCTAATATGATCTTTTTAAAAAATGCTACTTATTTCTCAGGATCAGTTAAACAATTAGAAACTAAAAATGTTCAGTTTGGATTTAATCCTTTGAATTTATTATCTTTAGACGTAAATACTAAAATAAATAGTGGAAATTGTGAAGAGCCTTATGTTAATACAAACTTAAATAGAGGCTGGGAAGGAAGAAAGCAAGCGTTCCAAAGAACAGTAATTGATCCTGCTGTAGAGGGTCCAAAATTAAAAGCTAAATATGGTGAGACTCTAGCTAAAGCAATATTAGCAACTATAAAAATAGAGCAGAACTTTATAGGCTTTAATAACAATTATGCAGGATTTGATATTACTGGAGGAGCATGGTCGTTTGATGCTAGATTTCATAATGGATATGTAGTAGCAAAAGAAGGTGGAACTAATTTATGTAAAGCTTTTATATCCTTTATTAGTTTCGAAGCATTTGTTGTACATATCGCCGAGAGTTTTATAAGGAAGGGTTTTGATAAAGCTACTACAGCAGACTCTTATGCTAAATTATGGTTAGAGAAATGGAACAGCGACGGTATAAAAGATAAATATCCTGATAGAACCCGCACCCCAGAATTGGAAAAAGAATTGATTACATCTGCTATACTTCAAGCATCTAAGATTTGGAAACAAATAGTCATATAACATGTTAAGATACTATCCATCATTCGCAATACAACCTAACTTAAACACAGTAGGAGGAGAATTCTTTTTAGATGGACAACCTTATTCTGGCAAGTATTATGAAACCTACGATGGTAGAGCATTTACAGGATCAACCCCAGAAGTAGGACCTAGTGAACCTTTAGAGAGAATCAGAAGCTATGCATCTGCACCGGGTTTAGGCAATGCTAATTTATCATCAAAGTCAAAAAGAGATCTTGCTAGTAGAACAGGAGTTGTTCAATCAACAGCTACCAATTCAAGAATTCCAGGACAGCCGAATTCATACTATCCACGACCTATTGAACAAGACTATAAGAAAGGATATATCATTCGCTACTTTACTAAAAAAGAAAACGAAAGAGGTTTTGTTACAGAGATATCACAAGACGAGTATAACTCAATTATAAACGGTATAACAGACTATGACATCACTATTTATCAGACTACAACTATACTTTGGAAATTAACAGGCCCATTAAAAAGCACTAGAGAGTCGCAGTACAATATTATACCAGGTATCATTGACACAAATCAAAGACTCACTGAATCAGCAAATAGAACGTTTTTAGGCATCGTTGATTTTATTGGAGGCGAGTACTCTAAATTCGCTAGACCTACAGGAACAGTTGTAAAAAATACTCCAAGTACATCAAACGTACAAAGTACTTCAGGACCACTTTATAATTAAATTATATGATGTAAAAATATTTTTATTATATTGTCTACTAATAACAGGTTATGTATTTCATCATTGAAAATAAAGAGCAACTAGACCGTCTAGAATTAACAGATGAAGCGTTTATTCAGATTGTTACTTCTAACGATTATTACCATCCTAAGCTGTCTAGAGCAAGTTTAATTTACTATCATAATGGTAAGAAAGGTTATATTTTTGTAATCAACCATTCAGAAGGTTTTTCACTAAATATTAAATTAGTAGAACAGTTCTTGCAAAAGCATGATAAGGTCTATCTACTAGACAAGAAGTTTCATTTATACTTTTTAGATCTTCCTAAGTCTATCGATGTACAGTTTATTTGTTTAGATAAAAACAATGAATATAGTTCTTTTGAATACAACACTCCGGTTCATCGTGATTTTTATATTAAACATCCTGTACTATCAACAATCAACGAGATTATACCAATTTCTAAACACTATGAAAAGTGTCAATATTTGTATAAGATGGTAAAAGATTATTTTAATCTTGAAATGGATATTGAATTGCAAGACAGACTTGTTGAAGCATATAAAAAAGTAGAAGAGACTGGTATTGCTATTGACTTAAAATGCTTTCATAACAAGTTCCAGTTTCAGCACCCAGAGTATAGTTTAGATAGTTCAATTATCTATTCATACTACAACCTGTACAACTTAACAGCTAGGCCTACTAATTCATTCAACGGTATTAATTTTCTAGCTATACCTAAAGATAAGGATTTTAGACAGTGTTTTGTACCAAAGAATGACTTTTTAGTAGAGTTTGATTTTGATGCCTACCATTTAAGGCTTATATCTAGACTCATTGGGTTTGAACTTCCAAAAGAATCTATGCATGTCTATTTAGGGCGCTTATACTTTAACCTGACCGAGCTGACTAGTGAGCAATATAAGGAATCAAAGACCATTACATTTAGACAGCTGTATGGAGGGATTGAGACCAAATATAAACATATAGAATTCTTTAAACACTTAAGTGAGTTTATTGACCAGGAATGGAAGAAGTATAATGCACATAAAGCAGCAGTACTACCAACTGGCCGTATTTTGAAGAAGCTTCCTGGCATGAATAAGCTAAAGTTGTTTAACTACATTATTCAGAATCTGGAGACCAAGGAAAACATTGACAAGATCTTAGAGATAAATAAACTTCTAAGTAAAAAGAAGACAAAAATTATTTTAATCACCTACGATTCATTCTTATTTGACTTTTGTCAAGAAGATGGAAAAACACTGTTAAAAAAGATAAAAGAAGTGTTAGAAAACAATCAAATGGTCGTAAGACACAAATATGGCACCAACTATGCTTTCTAGTAATATATTCAATATTTATAATTAACCAAGTTATGCAAGAATCAAAAATTATTGAAATTACAGTTGAAAATTTGATGAATAAGTTATTTTGTACTTTTTCTCCTAAAGATAGTCTAGATGATACACTTAGAGAAATTAACAGAGAGTACACTATTTTATATAAAAAGATTTTCGTTTTGGCGTCCCCAGAGTCTGATGAGTTTATGTGTACATACAACATTGAACTCCAAGACGGCAAGACCAAGGTTCTTCCAAATACTATCCTACTCCATAGAAAGAAAGAGTCAAATACTCTTTATACCATTAATGCCTTGAACACTTTGATTAAGAAGCTGAATAGTGGTGTACTAGATACATCTTTTATTATCAATTGGAATGATTACAAGAATAGTATCTTGTTGACTCAAGGAGACGACTTGAAAAGGTTGAACACTACTATCCATAAGATCGTGGCAGTCTAATATTTATTAGCATGAAACAGCAACTTACCGAAGTAAAAAGGATGCAGAAATTAGCTGGCATTTTAAAAGAGGATCTAGAGTCTGATATAAGACAAGACTTACAAAAAGTGTCTGGTATTAGTTTACCTGCGACAGAAGATCCTGAATATTTAAAAGCTGCCAAAAAAGGAAGAGACTCCGCAACTGCTTTTTTAGCTAGTAAAGTAGACCAGAGTGGAGTTAGTCTTGATTCTATTAAAAAAGGTTTGATATCTACTTTTAGAGATGAGCCTTTTGATGAGCCTAGATTCGTCAATAGAACTATTCAAGGAGTAAAGAACGCAGAGGATCTAGATCAGCTAGTATCAGATGCAGCTGCCGATAGCGATGGGTTCTTTGATAAACATAACTTGTACGATTTAATACTCGATCTAATTGATCAAAGAGTGATAAAATAAGTAAAGCCGGCTAAACACCGGTTTTTTTATCTCACTTAACAGAACGATTTTTTCCGTTCTAGAACATTCATTACATTTACTAAAACAGTTATATATGGACATTTCAGTCATCAAATCAAGATTGTCGGCTCTACAGAATCCACGTGGAGGACAAAAGAAAGACCTCACCCAAACTATTTGGAGGCCAACCGTGGGTAAACACTCGGTACGCATTGTACCTTCTGTGTTTAATAAACAGAATCCTTTTAAAGAAGTTTATATGCACTATGGTATCAATAATAGATCCATGATGGCATTAACTAACTTTGGTGAAAAAGATCCTATTGTTGAATTTGCACAAGGGCTTCGTAAGTCTAGTGAAAGAGACAATTGGCAACTAGCTAAGAAGCTTGAACCAAAAATGCGTGTATTCGCTCCTGTAATTGTACGTGGAGAAGAAGACAAAGGGGTGCGCCTTTGGGAGTTCGGTAAGCAAGTCTATATGGACTTACTTTGTATTGCTGAAGACGAAGATGTAGGAGACTACACAGATCCTATTCAAGGTCGTGATATTACAGTTGAAACTGCTGGGAAAGAAACCACAGGCCTTATGTATAACACATCTACTGTACGTGTTAGAACTAAGTCAACGCCTCTATCAGAAGATGGTGACAAAGTAAAACAGTGGTTAGAGAATCAGCCTGATCCTTTAACACAGTTTAAGAGATACACTTATGATGAAATGAAAGAAGCGCTTCTAAAACACCTGAATCCAGAAGAAGACATCAAAGAACAAGCAGATCAAGTTGTTTCTAAACAGCCTGAAACAGGTCAATATACCTTGAGCACTAGTAAGCCTAGTATTGACTCTTCTATTGATGATTTATTTGATTTTTAATAACTAACCTCTGGTCTGTAAAATCAGGGTTTTATAATATAACAGTTTTGTATGGCAAAAGCAAAAGAATCGCTTAATAGTACTATATTTAGTGCAATAAAAGGCACAGCAGACATAGAGAAGTTTAAGAAAGGCAAAAACTTATCTGCTGGAGTAGTTTTCAAAGAACAGAGTTGGATACCACTTTCAAAAGCATTTCAAGATACGCTACAAATACCAGGAATTCCAATTGGTCACATTACATTATTAAGAGGGCACTCTGATACTGGTAAAACTACAGCACTACTTGAAGCCGCAGTTAGTGCACAGAAGCTAGGGATACTACCTGTGTTTATTATCACAGAGATGAAGTGGGATTGGACACATGCTCGTGAAATGGGCTTTCAATTTGAAGAGGTAGCAGACTCTGCGACAGGAGAAGTTATAGACTATAAAGGCTTCTTCTTATATATTGATCGTGAAAGGTTAGAGTGTATTGAAGACGTGGCAGGCTTTATTGCTGATATTCTTGATGAACAGAAGAGAGGAACTCTTCCTTACAACATTTGTTTCTTCTGGGATTCTGTAGGGTCAATTCCTTGTAGAATGTCAATAGAGAAAAGTACTAATAATAACGAATGGAATGCAGGCGCGATGTCTCAACAGTTCGGTAACTTTATTGATCAAAGGATTATATTATCACGTAAAGCATCGCAGCCCTATACTAATACATTAGTAGCCGTTAATAAGGTGTGGGTAGCTAAGCCTGATTCACCAATGAGCCAACCTACACTTAATAACAAAGGAGGTAATACTATGTACTTTGACTCGTCTTTAGTTATCACATTTGGCAACATTGCTAGAGCAGGTACTAACAAAATCAAAGCTACCAAGAACGGTAAAGAAATAGAGTTCGCTAAAAGAACTAGAATTAGCTGTGATAAGAATCACGTAACTGGTGTTACAGCTGTTAATAAAGTTATTATGACTGTGCATGGATTTATCAATGATGATAAAAAGGAGCTTGATAACTATAAGAAAGAGTACTCTGATCAGTGGATGAAAGTTCTTGGATCAACATCATTCGACATAGTTGAAGAAGAAACCGTTTTATCACCAGATATATTTGACACAGCAGATTAATGAATCCAGAATATAAAAAAATATTTGACTCTTTAAAAGAGGAGAAGACCATAGATTCAGTAGATAGCAGAGTACTATTAATAGATGGCCTAAACACCTTCTTAAGAGCATTCGCTGCTATTGGTTGGGTAGATAAAAATCTATCACATATTGGTGGCTTAACAGGTTTTCTTAGATCGTTAGGCTATGTAATTAAATTAGTTAGACCAACTAGAGTGATAATAGTGTTTGATGGGCAAGGCTCATCTACAAATAAAAGGTATATTTACCCAGAATATAAAGCTAATCGTGGACTTAGTAGAGTAACTAATTGGGATTCATTTGAATCACAGCAAGAAGAGTCTGATGCTATGACCGAGCAATTAGTTAGACTGATCTTCTATTTAAAGACATTACCAGTTGATCTATTGTCTATTGATAAGATAGAAGCAGATGATGTTATAGGTTACATTAGTCAACAGCTTAAAGGTGAAATTACTATCATGTCAAGTGATTGTGACTATCTACAACTAGTTTCTGATAAAATCACAATCTATTCACCTACTAAGAAAAAATTTTATGATCATAACCTCGTAGTTACAGAGTACGGTATCAGTCCTAATAACTTTTTGACACAAAAGATACTATTAGGTGATTCTGGAGATAATGTACCTGGTGTAAAGGGACTTGGTAGTAAAACTATGTTGAAACACTTTCCAGAATTATCTAAAGATATTGAAGTATCTATAGATGATATTCTACAAAAGTGTGAAGGTAAACATAAAATATTAGAGTCTATTAAGAACTTCGAGTTTCAATTAAGGATTAATAAGAAGTTGATGGATTTAAAACACCCAAATATGTCAGAAGAAGTACTAGAGGAAATAAATAGTGTATTACTTAACCCAAATAAAGTTTATAATTCACAGAAATTTCTTACATTATATCATGAAGATGAGTTAGGGAACTCAATTCAAAATGTACAAACGTGGTTATTTAATCATTTTCACAATTTGCAAAAGTATAAATAGTTATGTCGAATTTAAACCAGTTACAGCAGTATGGTATCAGTTTTCAAGTTAAGGTACTATCTAGCTTACTAAAGCACAAAGAGTTTTTACAAAATATTAACGACATCTTAGATACCGAGATGTTCGATAACCCAGCGCACAAATGGATAGTAGGTGAAATACTTCGTTACTATTACAAATATCATACTACACCATCAGTTGATGCACTACAGGTTGAAATTAGAAAGATAGAGAATGAAGTGTTGAAGGTGTCAGTAGTAGAACAGTTGAAAGAAGCGTTGAAAGCGTCTAATGATGACCGTGATTATGTAGAGCAAGAGTTTAGTAGCTTCTGTAAAAATCAACAAATCAAGAAAGCTATTTTGAATTCAGTAAGTCTGTTAGAAAAAGGCCAATATGATGATATTAAATATATGATGGACGCTGCCTTAAAAGCAGGTCAAGATAAGTCTATAGGCCACGAATACGAAAAAGATATTGAAACAAGGTATCGTGAAGAAGAGCGTGCCGCTATTCCTACAGCATGGCCACACGTAAATGAACTATTAATGGGAGGCCTTGGTGCTGGTGACTTTGGTATTATATTCGGAAATCCTGGAGGTGGCAAATCATGGATGCTAATTAATATGGGAGCTATGGCAGTACAACACGGTTATACAGTTTGTCATTATACACTAGAATTATCTGAATATTATATAGGTAAAAGATATGACTCCTTGTTTACCGGGATTGATGTACAAGCTGTACATAGACACAGAGCCGCCATTGAAGAAGCGGTGTCTAAGGTAAAAGGTAAGCTGATTATTAAAGAGTTTTCTATGGGAAAAACAACTATACATACCATTGAATCACACATTCAAAAGTGTAGAGATCTTGGGTACTCACCAGATCTAGTTATTGTTGATTATGTTGACCTATTGAAAAGTAAAATTAAATCAATAGATCCAAAAGATGCAATTGACGATGTTTACTCTGCTACTAAAGGTATGGCAAGAGATTTAAAAGTACCTATCTGGACTGTGTCACAGGTAAATCGTGCAGGTGCTAAAGATGACGTAATCGAAGGTGACAAGGCAGCCGGGTCGTATAACAAGATGATGATAGCAGATTTTGCTATGTCATTATCAAGAAAAAGGCAAGATAAAATGAATGGTACAGGCCGTATTCATATTATGAAAAATCGATATGGCATGGATGGTATGACCTACGCTGCCAAGATCAGTACTAACAATGGGTCTATTGAGATTAATCCAGACAGCCTAGATGACGACGAATTAAACATAGAAACATCAACTCCAATTTCAGGCTCAAATAAAGTATATAGTTCTAGTCTAGATCGTGATGAAAAGGCATATTTGGTATCCAAATTTTTTGAGCTCAATATCTAAATTGGCTGAAGGCAGATATTTATTAAAGAAAAAACGAACTTATATGAAATTCTTAATAGATCTATTAAAAAAGGCAATTAAAGGAGATAATTTCCGTATTAAAGCCAATCCTACAAAGTATAACGACAAGATTGCTCAATTAAATACAACTTCAAATAATCAGTTTAATAGATTAACGACCTCTAATATTAATAAGATTCAAAAGACAAATAACTCTGTTTTGACTCAAAATAGTTCTGTAGGGACTATACTCCCGGGTTCTTAATAGAATCTACTATCACTTAAGACTGAAAAAATAGGTTGTATTTTTTGCTAGAAGACTTATTGGTCTCTTAGAGGCCACTTTATTATATAAACTATTTTAAAACAAAAAGAAAAATGGAATTAAAGGACGTGCAAACCCCTTGGGGAGAAATTGGTTATATTACATTTAAAAGAACGTATGCAAGACGAATAAAAGAAGACGATTCTAATTCCAAGACAGAAGAGTTTTGGCAAGTTGTACAGCGTGAACTTGATGCTTCTGATAAGCAACTTAAAGTAGGTTTTACTGAAGAAGAGAAAAAAAGGTATGCTGAGATGAGACTCAATTTAAAGTTTTCTACAGCCGGCCGTTTTATGTGGCAGCTTGGCACTAAAACTGTAGATAAGCTAGGCCTTCCGTCACTACAAAACTGCGCATTTGTTACAGTTAATAATCCTATTAGACCTTTTACATGGGCATTTGAAATGTTGATGCTAGGCTCAGGTGTCGGATACAATATTCAGAAGCACAATGTTTATCAACTACCTAAAGTAAAAGGAAAAGTAAAGATAGAACGTAAAGATGTAAAAGACGCTGATTTCATTGTGCCAGATACAAGAGAAGGTTGGGTAAAACTACTTGGTAAAGTATTGAAAGCCCACTTCTATTCTGGAGAAAGTTTTACATATTCCACGATGTTAATCAGATCTAAAGGAGCTACTATTAAAGGATTCGGTGGCACAGCATCTGGCCCAGAAGATCTTTGTTGGGGTATTAGTGAGATCAACAAGATATTAAATAGTCGTGCTAATAAGAAGCTAAGACCAATCGACTGCTTAGACATTATGAATATTATTGGTATGATAGTTGTAGCAGGAAATGTTAGACGTTCTGCACAAATATCTATTGGTGATTATGATGATATTGAGTATTTAAAAGCCAAGCGTTGGGATTTCGGTTCTATTCCTAACTGGAGATCCATGAGTAATAACTCAATAGTAGCTCCAGAAAATACTAATGATTTACTTCCTGAATTCTGGGAAACTTATAATCAAGGTGAGCCTTATGGTCTTATAAACTTAGAATTATCTAAAACAGTTGGTCGTACAGGTGAAACACAATATCCTGATCCAGAAGTAGAAGGATTCAATCCTTGTGCTGAGCAATCACTTTCTAATTTTGAAACATGTTGCCTAGCTGAGGTATATCTGCCTAATATTAATACATATGATGAGTTATTAGAAGCTATTACGTTTACATATCGTATGAACAAACACTCTCTTAATTTACATTGTTTTTTAAAAGAAACAGAAAATGTTGTTCATAAAAATATGAGAATGGGAATTGGCATGACAGGTATTTTACAAGCCACAGAAGAACAACGTAGTTGGTTAAAAGATGCTTACGTTTGGCTTCGTGAGTATGACAAAAACTACTCAGCTAAGCACAAATTCCCAGTGAGTATTAAATTAACTACTGTCAAACCATCTGGCACCTTAAGTTTGTTAGCAGGCGTAACTCCAGGTGTGCATCCAAACCCAGCAGGCCCATATTATATTCGTCGTGTAAGAATATCATCACAATCACCATTAGTAGATGTTTGCCGTCAACACGGTTACCACATTGAATACCAAATAAAGTTTGATGGTTCAGAAGATAAGTCTACAATGGTAATATCATTCCCTTGTAAACTACCTCTAACTACACCTGTTGCTGCCGATTATGACTGGAAAACACAGATGGACATGGTATGTCGTATGCAAGCTGAGTGGAGTGACAATTCTGTAAGTTGTACTGTATATTATAAAAAAGAAGACATAGAAGATATCAAGAAGTACTTAAAAGAGCACTTTAGACATAAAATGAAGACGGTATCATTTTTGTTGTATCATGGTCACGGTTTTGATCAAGCGCCGTACGAGACTATCACAGAAACACAGTATCTTGAAATGATAAAGAGTGTTAAACCAATTACGTCTGTTGAAGTAAAAGAATCAGAAATGGAACTTATTGAGTGTGAATATGGAAAATGCCCGGTTAAGTAATAAAAAACGTTAATATTTATTATTGTAAAATTGGTAGAATGGCCGAGTTCTTAATAATAAAAAAAAAGTAGTAGAAGGAATTCATTATTATATAGAAAATGATAGGGTCATTTTTACGGCCCTTTTTCATTTACAGAGAGGTCAATGTTGTGGAAACGGATGCCGCCATTGTCCTTATGATCCTAAATATACAAAAGGTACTATAAACATTAATAAAAAATGTAGGAAATAGTTTTGTATATTTATCTAAAATCACATTATGACATTTACTATTACTAGAGAACTTCTCTATCTTGTAGTGACAGTCTTACTTCTTTTAATGCAATTATGGCAGTCAAGAAGAGTCGACGTACTTAAAAGAGAGATTAAAGATCTTTGGGACCAAATTCATATTATTGCTATATCAGCTGGTAGTACACTACAAAAATTAGAAAAAAAGATCGATGGAAAACAAGACAAACAATGAACAGTCAAAAGGTCTTGGTGATACTATTGCTAAAATTACTCATGTAACAGGTATTGATATTATAGTAAAGAAGGTTACTAGTGCCGTAGGTAAAGAAGACTGCGGTTGTAATAAACGCCGTGAAAAGCTAAATGACCTATTTCCTTATAAGACTGAAGATAAAAAAGACTAATCAAGTTTATGAATAAAAGTTATGTTACGGTAAGGTCTCTTGATACACTAAAAGAGATGGTTGATCACATTAAGTCGCACGACCTTATTTCATTTGACACAGAAACAAACAGCTTAAATCCTCGTAAAGGTAAGATTATTGGCTTCTCAGTATCAGCTGAAGTTGGTAAAGGCTTTTATATGCCTACTATGATCTGTGTTGATGGTGAATTACAAGACGCTTATATTAATGAAAAATTATGTCATGACATTGCAAAGAAGACTATTTCGCTTTTAATTGGAAAAAAGCTTGTGATGCACAACGCATCATTTGATTGTAGATTTGTTAAATGCTTTTATGGAATAGACTTGCTGTCTAGTTTATATGTCGATACACTATTATTAGTACATACAGTACGTGAAGAAGGTGCAGGATTTATGGCTGGTTCATCATTTGGCTTAAAAGATATTGCTAAGACTATTCAAAAAGATATCGGTCTAGATATTGAGCAAGCTGCAAATGAAGAACAGTTGAAGATGAAAGAGTCTATTAAGAATAACGGTGGATCAATTACACGTGAAAATTATGAGATATGGAAAGCAGATCTTGAACTATTATCAGAGTATGCATCAGCAGATACTGACTTGACTCTTAGAATATATTACTACTTCATGAATACACTAAAAGAAGAAGGACTGGAGAAGTTTTTCTTTGAAGACGAGGTAATGCCTGTCTATAAAGAGGTAACTATTCCTATGGAGATGGTTGGTATGAAGATAGACATTGATCTTATAAATACTAGTCGTATTAAAATTATAGAAGAGCTACAAAAGTATTCTGATCTTGTTATCAAAGAGTTGTTGAAGCATGAGTCTGTACGTGCTTGGGTTATTATGAAAGCACTAGATGCATATCCACCTAATAACAAAGGTACATTTGCTCAAGAGCTTTGTCGTGAAGCTAACCTAGATCTTGAAGTGTCTAATAAAACACAAAAGCACAGCTTAACACAATCAGCTTTGATCAGACTTCCTGAATCACCATACAAACATTTTTTATTACGTGGTGATCAATCTGTACTTGATAAAGATTTTATAACTAAGATTAGTCTTAGACTATGGAAAGAAGATAATGATGGACAATTCTTTAATATACAATCTAAAGATCAGTTAGGAGAAATTGCTTTCGGTGTACTTGGTATTAAATTTAAAGCCACTACAAAGACAGGTAAGCCACAGTTTGATGATGATGCTGTGCAATCTATTGCTAACAAGTTTAATTGGGCAAAGAACTTACGTATCTACAACCGACTACTAAAGATTAAATCAACATACATGGACCGTTTTCTTGACAATCAAGAAGATGGCCGATACTACTTCTATTACAAACAACATGGTACTGTGTCTGGTCGTTACGGTTCAGACGCTCAACAGCTACCTAGACCTAAAGAAGAAGGAGATGATGAGCCTATTGTTATAGAGTACAACAACTTAATTCGTAAATTCTTTATATCAGAAGAACATAACATATTTATTGACTGTGACTATGAATCACTTGAGCCGCATGCATTTGCTCACGTATCAGGTGACGAAGGCTTGAAAGATATTTTTCGTAATAACTGGGACTTCTATTCTACTATTGCAATCAAAACAGAAGGGCTTACTCAATATTCACCAGACAAAAATGTGCCTAACTTCTTACGTAAGCTAGAACCTAAACTTAGAAATAAAGCTAAAGCGTACGCACTAGGTATACCTTATGGTATGGGAGCTTATGCTCTTGGTATGAATTTAGGAATATCAACAAAAGATGCTAAAAAACTAGTTGATGGTTATTTGAATGGATTTCCTGAACTCAAGAAGTGGATGGAAAGATCTAAGAAACAGGCTAAAGAGCAAGGTTTTATTAAAACTCAAGTTGGTCGTATTCGCCACTTACCAAAAGTAAAAGCTATCTACGATAAGATAGGTGACGATCTACTTAATTGGAATATGAAGAGAGCAATGGAACGTCAGTATGGAGTCGAAAGAATCAAGAACTTAAGTCGTGACTATACCAATGGACTTAATAATGCATGTAATGTTCAGATTCAAGGCCTAGCGGCTTCAATTGTAAACCGTGCAGCTTTAGCTATTAACCGTAAGTTTCAACAGATGGGTATTAATGGTTGGGTATGTGCACAAATCCATGACCAGTTGGTAATTGAGGTAGAACACTCAAGAGCAGAAGAAGCGGCCAGGATCGTCCAGGATTTGATGGAGAACACAACCAAGCTTAGTATCTCATTGAAAGCGCCACCAGCTCTAGCCAGTAATCTCAAAGACGGACATTAAAGAAAAGATAAGATAAGCTTATCTGATGTAATGTGGACTAATACATAGGTTTTGTATTTAGTAAATTAAGCAAACTAGACTAATAGCTCCATACACTTAAAAGATTTATTTCTCCATTAAGATATAATTTTATATATTTATTAAGAAAGGTACTTGGTAGGCCTTAGTTACGAAAGACATATTAATTAACCGTTCACCGTAAGGGAACACAAAAACAACAACCATGGGAATATTTAAACCATTTGAGCTGGATCCATTTGACCTGCTCTGGAGAGACTTGTTAGAAACACAATCTCATTTCTCTGCAATTACGCAGAAAGTAACACATCCAGTAGACATTTACGAAACAGAAGCCGGCATTCGTTTTGAAATTGCCGCAGTAGGCATTGACAAAGAAGACGTCGATATCCTTATTGAAGGAGATCAACTTCGCATTAAGTACGATAAAACACGACCAGTAGATCAAGAGGCCGCGATTTATCGTGGTATCAAGAAAGGATCTTTCGATCTTAGTTGGAAGATTAGTTCTAAATTTGATCTAAACAAACTAGGAGCCAAGTTAGATAAAGGACTCCTAACATTAACAATTCCAGTAGCTGAAGGAAAAGCTATCAAGAGAATTGAACTAAAATAAGGTAAATAGGCCTACTAAGTATCAAGTTATGTTTCAAATCTGTCAAAACTTTATTAGAATTAATGATGATTTATTTTTAGTAAAGCGTACTTTTCCTGAAGAAAGAATCAAGAACTTTAATTTAGCAAAAGAATGGTTAAAAGTAGATTTTGTTTTTAAAAGAGAAGGCTTACTCTATTTTTGTGATAAAATAATTGATCTAGAAATTATAAATTAATTTTATGAATAAAATAACCCCTTTAAATGGTTTTGTAATATTAAAACCAATTGAAACACAAGAAGAGACATTCGGTAATATTATTATTCCAGATCTTGGTAAAGAAAGGCCAGAAGTAGGAGAGGTAGTTGGATCTTCGGCAGTTTATAATTTTCACACAGATAAACATGTTGAGTCTAAGTTAACACCAGGTCAAATTGTATTGATCCCTAAACTAGGATCACAAAGGATTGTTCTTGATGGACAAGATTACTTTATTTGTAAAGAGACAGACATTTTTGCAATCATTTATGATGAAGCAAATCCTAATCCAATCAATTATGAAGTTCATGCTAATAGTCCTTATAATGATGGTTGGACTAGAGAATATTATCAAAACATTTTAGACAAAGAAAAAAATAAATAAAGATGGGTACAACTAAAAGTTTTTTTGGAATCGAACTTAAAGAAAAACTGTTACAAGGTATAGAGAAGTTAAACAACTCTGTATCATCAACATTAGGGCCAGGTGGCCGTACTGTTTTGATTCGTGAACAAAATGGTGAAGTTAAAGTTACAAAAGATGGTGTAACTGTAGCTAAAGCTTTTCATAAATTAGAAGACGATATCGAAGACCTAGGTGCACAACTTGTTAAGCAAGTTAGTATCAAGAGTGCAAATGAAGCAGGTGATGGTACTACCACATCTACTTTGATTGCGACTGAGCTTGTTAAGCAAGGTCTGAAAGAGATTCGTCAAGGTGTAAACGCTGTAGAAATTAAGAATGAGATCGACAACATTGTGAATCAAATTGTTGAAGAGATCAAAGAGTTGGCTACAGAAGTATCATCAGAAGAGCAGATTAAACAAGTTGCAACTATATCAGGTAACAACGATTCAGAGGTTGGGAACTTGATAGCCGAGGCTCTTGATAAAGTAGGGCGTGATGGTATTGTCACAATTGAAGAGTCTAAGTCAGGCGAAACTACTCTTGAAGTTGTAGAAGGTATGCAATTTGATCGTGGTTACAAATCACCTTATTTTGTAACAAACAACACGACAATGCAAGCTGTGCTTGACAATCCTTATATCCTACTTTATGATGGCCGTATTTCTACTGCACAAGAACTACTGCAAGTACTAACTAAGGCTAACTCTGAGAATAAATCGATATTAATTATTGCTGAAGATATTGGAGACGAAGCTTTAGCAACACTTATTGTAAACAAGATGCGTGGGATCGTGCAAGTATGTGCAGTAAAAGCACCAGACTTTGGAGAGCGCAAAACTCTTATCTTAGAAGACATTGCTGTCTTGACTGGTGGTCAAGTGATATCTAAAGACAAAGGCTTGAAGTTAGATAAACTAACTACACAACAACTATCACAGTTTTTAGGTACAACTAGACTTGTTACTGTATCTAAAGAAGAGACTACTATCATTGATGGTAAAGGTGATGAGAAAGCAATCGCTAATCGTGCAATAGAAATCAAAAATCAAATTGATCAAGCTACTTCATTTTATGAGAAAGAGAAGTTACAAGAGAGACTTGGTAAGTTGGTCGGTGGTGTTGCTATCATCTCTGTTGGAGGTAATAGTGATATTGAGATTAGAGAAAAAAAATATCGTGTAGAAGATGCTTTATTTGCAACTAAAGCAGCATTAGCCGACGGTATTGTTCCAGGCGGTGGTGTAGCATTGTTAAGAGCTGCAAAGTTAGGCAATCTTAGTTTTGATAATAAAGTAGATTTTAATGATAACTCTAACATCGTAACTGCTAGAATTATATTGAAAGCAGCACTCGTTGCACCTTTCATCAAAATATTATCAAATGCTGGTATTGATAACTGGTGGGAATTTATTCCAAATGAAGGTGAAGTGTATGACGTTAAGAATTATGCAACTGTCAATGCATTAGAAGCAGGTATCATTGACCCAGCAAAAGTAGTGATAACAGCCCTCAAGAATGCATCTTCTGTTGCTGGCACAATCTTAACCACAGAATCAGTTGTGTTCGAAAAGAAAGATAAGGACGAGAAAGGACAAGATCATATGATGAGTATGATGTAATAAATAAAATTAATCAGTTATGAAAGCCGCCGTTGTAGGTATGCTCAACAATGTTGGTAAATCCACCTCTCATCATGGAGGTGGTTACTATCATGTTATGATGCATATAATAAAAGCACAGCATCCAGGTGAATTAATGTTTAACGCAGATCCTTCGATCTGGAACGACTATGAACGTATTTATATTCTAGAAGGAGTCAACTATCAAGAGAACGTATTTAACTTTATTGGAGGGCCTCAGCCTGAACATAGAGCTAAGCTAGAAGCAATAGCTAATTATAAAGGGCTAGTTATTGCAGTAAATGTACCTATTGATTTAAACGTCTTCAATAAGAGGTTTCAAGTAGATCATGTATTTCCAGCTATCAATTGTATTGATTATGCTAGACAATATGGTATTACTACAAGAAAGTTAGTTGTAGGTGATTCGCATGTACTCAGTGTATGGAAGCCTGGTTATGGTTTAGATAGAACTGATGGTAAAACATTGTTCGGCTTCTTGAAAGAGTCAGATCAACTAATTGAAGAGTGGAACAGTAAGTACGATGAGATCATTTTATATTTTGGCAACATTGATCTACGTTTTCACTTGATGAGGCAAGACAACCCTGAAGCCGCGACAGGTGAACTGTTTAGACGTTATGTTGAGTTTGCTAAAAAACTAAACAATGCAACTCTAGTTAATTTGCTCCCGGTTGAGCACGAAAGTCGTAAATTACCTGGTACAGGTTTATATCTCAAACAACCATACTTTGGTACAAGGCAAGAGCGTATGCACTTAAGAGACATAGCTAATCGAATCATGAACAACTCAGGCCTTAATACATTACAATGGCCAGATGAATGGATTGATGAAAACGGTATGAAGATGTTTCAATATATGGAACCTAAACAATCTGTACATTTGAAGCCTCAATATTATATGTTCAGTAAAGAGTTTATATCATGACACCAAAAGAAAAAGCAAAACAGTTATACAATAAAATGGTGGTTGATTTTACTATAGACGGGTGGCAATCTAAGCAATGCGCATTAGTAGCAGTAGACGAGATAATAGATGTTGCTAGAGATGCTTCCAATGAAGTAGCAGCATCAGTTATAATATATTGGAGTAAAGTAAAACAAGAAATAGAACAACTATAATACGTGCAGAAGTTTATAATCAACGAAAAGCTGTTAGAAGCACTAGACGAATACGATAAGCGTAGTCTATTAATGCAGCAACACGGTAGTCTTGGCCTACCTTATGAAGGTGACTTGTATAAAGACGTGAATGATGATCTTATCTATCATGTGCCTATTTATGATACGGCTCATCGTAGATTCGCTGCCTTCTGTGCATTTACAGAAGCTGTATGGTATAAAGAAAAAGATCTAAGAAAAATGGGATGCCACTTTTCACAACACGAAATTAAAGATGACTTTGATTGGTTCATGTTATTTTATTTATTTCGTTTAGCAGGATCTGGCATTAACTATGTCCCAAGATACAAGAAGGATCATATCAAGGATATATTAGGGACGCATGGCTTCGGTAACTTCTGGATTGTAGATTCTATATTAAATAACAGATATACATGGCCAGAATGGAAAGAAGACCTTAGAAACCGCATCACACCATTCACAGATAACAAAGGTTACTTATTACCACAATTTACATTTAAAGGTGAAACAAAAGGCCATTTGAGGAAGTTTATTGTAGATTATTCTGAAGGATTAATTAAACATATTTTTGAAGCTGTACAGACTAAAAAATATGATATCTATCAAATTACTGATCTAGGGAATCAATACTTGAAAAACCTTGGTTTTAAAAGACAAAATTTTGTTTTAACTGCATTTGCAGCTGACTTGGGTGAATATTTTCCTAACTATGTTAATCCAAAAGGTTTGGTGTATGCTGGTACAAATGCTATACGTTGCATTAACGCTATTTTTCCTAAGGTGAGCCCTAAAGTAAAAGAGTTTGAATACATCAATGAAGTATTACAATTCTTGTCTAAAAGATATAACTTGAACCCTATTGATTGTGAAGATAGTCGTGCTTGTGATGTTGTTAGATATTTTCAAGAGTATCAATCAGACGATCACATCATTAAGAACAATGGTCGTAGAATGCGCAACAACTCTATATTGAAACAGACCTGGGGTCTAGATACATACTATGACTTTGCTAAAAGACTGAAATAATATGTACATAAATAAAGCGACAGACGAGTCTAACTTAGACATGTCAGATGGTAGAAATTTAAAATACTACCTTGAAATGACGAAAGATTACAAGCCAGACTTTGACTTCAAGCTAAAACAAATTGAAGGGTTTAAGATTGTAGACGATGGTGACTTTCAATACGGTACAAAAGCAAAGATGGGTGACTTCATGATTAGTCAAGTCAAAGAAGACACCTTAGTTTATGTTGCACCTAGAACAGGATATGCTCCTTACTCACTAACTTATCTTGCAAAGAAGTATAATAAAAAGCTTGTACTATTTATGCCTGCATCTAAAGAAGCGTCTGAGCATCAATTACGTGTGATTGAAGATGGAGCAACACCTATCTTCTTAAAAACACCAGCAATGCCAACTATCAATAGTTGGGCAAAAGAGTTTGCACAAAAGATCGGCGCAAAATATCTACCATTTGGTCTTAAGCACGAACAAGTAGTAGCAGGTGGAGTTAAGATCTTTCATGAAGCGTTCAAAGACAAGGTTATACCAAGAATGTGGTCAGTATTTTCTACAGGTGTTCTATCAAGAACTCTTCAAATTGCACTCCCTAATGTAGACTTTAGTGCAGTTGCTGTTGCAAGAAATGTACAACCAGGTGAACTTGGCCGAGCTAAATTCTATACATACCACAAAGAGTTCTTAAAAGATTGTGACAGTGATACTCCATTTGATTGTATTAAAACCTACGATGCCAAAGGCTGGGAGTATATGAAGAAATACGGTAACTTAGGAGATTGGTTCTGGAATGTTGCAAGAAACATGCCTAAGCCAACAATCAAACCAAGCGATATAAACTCTCAAAGAGAGTGGGGTGATAAGACCGACATCACTAAGTACTTAGGGAAATAATTTTATTGTTTACTTAATCTTTTTTATATTTATCCTATGAATACTATGAATATACTAGAAAAAGCTAATGAGATTCTCTATAAGAGATCTCAAGAAAAGACCCGTAAATATGGGCCAATGCAAGAAGGTATGAAAGAAGCTGCCAAGATTGCGTCGTTATTAAGCCGTAAAGAGATTACAGCAATAGACATGTATAATGCAATGATTGCTCTCAAGTTGTCGAGACAGGCTTACAATCACAAAGAAGACAATCTATTAGATTGTGTAGCTTATATTGCTTCATTAAATGATTATCAAAATGCTATTCAAGATGAAAGTACAAAAGTTACGAAACGTAAAAACACCAAGTAGAGGCACATCAGTTTCAGCAGGCATTGACTTCTATGTACCTGAGGACTTTGAAACACAAGTACTTAAACCAGGACAGTCAGTATTAATCCCATCAGGAATCAAGGCGCAAGTCCCTAGAGGATACGCTTTAATTGCATTCAACAAATCAGGTGTAGCTACCAAGCAAGGTCTACAAGTTGGTGCATGCGTAGTTGATGAAGATTATAGATTGGAAATACATCTCCATGTCATTAATATCTCTGATAAAAATCAAACAGTAGTTACAGGGCAAAAACTAGTACAGTTTATCCTAATGCCAGTATCATACTTAGATATTGAAGAAGTAGATAATATTGAGAATAATACTGAAAGGAAAGGTGGCTTTGGTTCAACAGGTTTATAAACATTAAATACGTAGTATGAGATCTTTAACTATATTAGCAATACCGATTTATCAAAAGTTAAGCAAGCAGCATTCTAATTTAGCAGAGAGAAAAGAGGCTACTAAGCAATATATTTTAAACGAGATTAGTCAGTGGAATATAAAAAGTTTAGAACAAGATGGTAATTACTTTTTTAAACCTAAAGAGTTTCAAGGAGATAGTAAAAGCAGTCCATTTGAAATTAGGCTTATAAAAGGAGGGCCCTATCCTGGAATGTACGAATTAAAGTTCGGCAATTTAAATGCTGATACAGATAAAGATAGGTATAGTTGGAACGATAATGATCCATACAGTCTACAAAAAGCATTATTCTTAAGAAGAGTATTAGAATCAAAAGTAGCTCAGTTATTAGAAAAAGGAGCAATTAATGCAATTACATTTAGTGCGTACGATGAAGATGGTCTTGGTAGTGATAGATACAGTTATTTTTATAACATGTATGAGAAGTTAGAAAAAGACAATTTTGATCTACAACTCATAGACTCAGATACTTATATTATAACAAAAAAGAATGACTAAACTAGATACAGTATTTATAAACATAGCAAAAGAAGTTGCTACTTTATCACACTGCGCTAGATCAAAAGTCGGCGCAGTTCTTGTTAAAGATGGTAACATTATATCTTTTGGCTACAATGGTACACCTAAAGGTATGGATAATTGTTGTGAGAAGAAACTGTACATGGCTTATGATGCTAGTGATTGGATAGACGTAGATACTATTGAAGATACATGGCCTCATAAAGATCACTTAGGTCAATACAGACTAGAAACTAAGACTGAAGTGATCCATTCAGAGTGTAATGCTATTTTGAAAGCTGCTAAAAGCGGTACTTCTATGGAAGACTCTACTCTATATTTGACTTTGTCTCCATGTATAGATTGCTCTAAACTTATACTGCAATCAGGAATCAAACGTGTTGTATATTTGTATCAATATCGAGATCTTGAAGGAGTAGATTTTCTTAAACAATTTATAAAAGTAAATCAATATGAAGTACAATAATGCAACTGATGCCTTTCAATTATTGTTTCAAGATATTATTATAGATGGTATAGACTATGCTGGAACTAAAGCATTGTTCAACCAATCGTTTACACTATTTTATCCAGAAGACAAAGTTATCACTACATCTGAGCGTAAGTTCAATCAAGACTACGCTGACTACGAATGGGAGTGGTATCTCAGAGGTGATCGTGATGCTAGTGAAATAAGTGAGCGTGCCAATATCTGGAAACAAATGATGGTTCCTACTACTACAGAAGTAAACTCTAACTATGGCTACTTCTGGAAGTATAACGATCAGCTTAATCGTGTCATTGACGACCTTAAACTAAATAAAGAAACACGCCGTGCTATTGTTGTACATTATATACTACACGAGCTTGATAGATATAAATACGACACGCCATGTAACGACGTACTTAACTTCTATATCAAAGACGACAAGTTACATCTAACTGTGTTCGCTAGATCTATTGATCTTGTATTTGGCTTCTGTAATGATCAATACACATTTGCTAAACTAATGGAGTATGTCTCAAAGAAGATAAAGTACACTGTTGGTGAGATGCATTGGTTTGTTACAAACTTACACATCTATCCAAGACACTATAATATGTTTAAATAAATAAAGGTTATGAAAAAAAGAGTAGAAGACGCCACTTATTTTATTACGATTGTTTTTGCATTATTTGTTATTATATTGAAGTCAACATCTATATTGATCAGTGTCTTAAATTAAAAGGTTATGTTATTTCCTGTATTACAATCTAGAGAGTTTATAGAGACTCAGTTATCTAAACTACAAAAGAAGAACTATAACCAGTTTCAATGGTGGAGAAGATATCAAACTAGAAATATATTGCATCCTAAAATACCTCTTGAACAAAGGATATTGAATGGTGATTATGAGCACTCAGACTATTATTATCAAGCACAACATGAGAACTATCTTCTTGAAGACAAGATTCAAAAAAAAGTACATTATGAAGATATGCTAGATGACATTAGCTTATTTAGAATGAGATACAAAAGACTAATAGATGATTATGAAAAAGATGAGAAGCAGTTAATTAAAGATCTTCGTAAAGAGATTAGAATAATCACTAAAATTACATACGATGAGTTAGACAAGATCATGGAAACGTTTGATGGTACAACTCATGAGCTGTTTATATATGTTAGAGACCTGATGAAAAAACGTCGTAATGTCTAGTACATTAAAAGTACAAAGTCTTTGTGGCAAACATCAGTTTGCTAGTTGGTTCTATGAAAAGTCTATGAAAAATCCTTTAGGTATAGTTGGCTTAAACCCGTCTGTAATAAAAGATAGCAAAAACTCTACAGTAACTGTACTATTAAAAATTGCTAAGCGTGAAGGATTTGATAGTTTATTTATCACTAATTTATATAGCTATATAACACCAGACTCTAAACAATTAAAAAAAGTAGAAGAACCTGTCTTACAAGAGAATGATGATTGGATTCAGGAAATGACTACGACTTGTAAGATGATCTTGTGCATCTGGGGAAATAATGCAGAAGACTATAGAATAATTAAAGTGAGCCCTATCATTAAACACAAAGCCTATAGTATTGGTTTTACCAAGTCAGGCCAGCCTAGACATGTACTTCATACCAAAATAGACGTACCACTTATAAAATTGTAATCATTTTGTAACAAAATTTGTTTATATTTGTTACGTATGTGGAGGATCAGACGCACTAAGAACTTACTTCGTTGGCTTTCTATTATATGGAAGGACGAACAGTGGGACTACTACCACATTTTTGAGATACTCAAGCATAAGTTACTATTCACAGCAGAATATACTCGTAAGTACGGCTATCATGCTTTTTCTGATCGTGATGCTGACAGAATGATGTTATATGTTCGTTTAATTGAGAAGGTACAGAATGAAGAATATATGATGGAATTAGTTAACGATGATGATATCACTAAAGATAAATTAGAGTCGGCTAAGAAAAAGCAATGTTTGATATTAATTATGGCTTAACAATAAAAGAAGATTAGTATGTTAGAGAATATAAAATCAGGCCGTGAATATGGTGAGCTTTTAGTCAGTACACTGAAAGATACCACTAGCGATGAAACACCACCAGTCTTATTAAAATATTGGTATAAAAATATATTTAATTTAGCTGTAAAAAGCTATAACCAATATATCATTGGAAACAAAGATACGTTTATACTTAATATAGAAGAGATAGATAAGTGTTATGACGATGCAGGCTTACAGTATACCCAAGATCTTTTAAATGGTATGATTGATAAAGGTGTTATCGAAGCCCTAATCAATGATTCAGGTGAAATTGTCTATGGCCTAACAGACAAAGGAAAAAAGTACAAACTATGAACAATATAGATAAACAATTTAACATATGTTCGATAAACTAATAACATTAATACAGCAGTTCATAAATGAATTGAACCCAATCTTTATTATAGATCAATGGGAAGAAGCTGTAGTACTCAGATTCGGTAAGTTTTACAAAACTGTTACTCCGGGACTGTATTTAAAAATACCTTTCTTTGACAGTGTTTGGAAGCATATTATTATCACTCAATCTATAGATATACCTCCACAATCTGTTACAACAGCTGACAATAAAAATGTTATTGTAAAAGGGATCATTCGTTTTAATATTATAGATATAAAAAGTTTTTTAACAATGATCACTAAACCAGAAGATGTATTAACTGACACAACAGGGTGTATGATCAGAGACATTATAGAAGATACAGCTTGGATTGATATTATAGACATTGATAAAAGACTTACGAATGAAGTAGGTAAATTTGTCAAAAAGTGGGGGATCAAAGTAGAAAAAGTTACATTAACAGATTTACAGATCGCAAACTCTATTAGAATTATACAAGATACAACATACCAATCTAAGATTATTCCTTTAAGTGAACAGACTTAATTATTAATATATTTTTACTCACTATAAACAAAAATAACTTCTATATTAGAAGCTTTTTTTATATTTATTATATGAATTATGAACAGAGACGAGATCTTTTGTTAAAGCAAATGAGAAAACAAACTGACAGTCTACTCAAAGAAGATTTGTATGAAGATTGGCAAAAAAAGAATAAACCTAAGCGTAGCTATACTTTTAAGCCAAAAAGAACTGTTAGAACTCATGACCTTTTATATTACTCTAGATTTAAACAAATATAAAAAGTAAACTATGCAAGTATTGTATTTTGGTGCCCCATGGTGTAGCCCTTGTAAGTCATTTAAACCTTTAGTAGAACAAACTGTTAGAGAGATGAGATTGAATTGGACAGATATTAACGTAGACTATGATATAAATATGTCCCAGCAATACCAGGTGACCTCTATTCCTACATTAGTGATATTGGATAGGCAAGGTGGAGTTGCATACAGGCATACAGGACCAATGTCTAAGAGCCAACTAGAAGCCGCTTTCAATAGTTTTAAATAGAGCTAATAGATATTTATATCTGTAAAGTATATATGAATATTAGTAAATTAAAAGGACATATACCAGATACAGTAATTGCTCAGATTCCTGATGTGATGCAAAAATTTGGAATTGACACTACTATTAAGTTGTCTCATTTTTTAGCTCAATGCGGCCATGAATCCGGTGGTTTTAAAGTAGTAAAGGAAAATTTAAACTACAGAGCTAAAGGTTTACGTGCTATATTTGGAAAATATTTTCCTGATGATGCTACTGCTCTTCTTTATGAACGCAAACCAGAAAAAATTGCTAACATAGTATACGCCAGCAGAATGGGAAATGGCGATAAAGCAAGCGGGGATGGATATAAATTTCGCGGACGTGGGTATATCCAACTAACAGGAAAACAAAACTATACACTATTCGGTAAAGCAATTAATGA
>Ga0194131_10001348_pt1 | contig 42139 bp, 40 predicted proteins | sample TA2KigO120mmetaG_FD_148631 | JGI IMG/M metagenome (GOLD analysis project Ga0194131, IMG submission 148631) | Freshwater microbial communities from Lake Tanganyika, Tanzania - TA2015053 Kigoma Offshore 120m | ecosystem: Environmental > Aquatic > Freshwater > Lake | place: Tanzania: Lake...
AGGGAAACTTGTCGAACAGCCCGTCCTTGACCATTGCCTCGGCGCCGCCGCGGCCTTCCTCGGCGGGCTGAAAGATGAAGTGCACCGTGCCGTCGAAGTCGCGCGTCGCCGACAGGTACTTGGCGGCGCCGAGAAGCATGGTGGTGTGGCCGTCATGGCCGCAGGCGTGCATGCGGCCATGGTGGCGGCTGCGGTGGTCGAAGGTGTTGTGCTCGTCCATCGGCAGCGCATCTATGTCGGCGCGCAGCCCGATGGCGCGCGGGTTGTTGCCGACCCGGATGGTGCCCACCACGCCGGTCTTGCCGATGCCGGTAGTGACCTCGCAGCCCCACTCCTTGAGTCTGTCGGCGACGATCCGCGAGGTGCGCTCCTCCTCGAAGCCGAGTTCAGGGTGGGCATGGATATCGCGGCGGATGGCGGTGAGCTCGGCCGCCGCGGCGGCGATCTTGGGTTCGATCTTCATGTTGCTTCAGGACTCCAAAAGGAAGGACGTGATTACACGACGAAATTCGGCGCCATGCACGTTCGGATATGCATGGCCGCCGTCGGGCAGGACATAGGCCCGAGCGCCTGGGATCAGGCGCACCAATTCCTCGGTGAAATAGAGCGGCGTCACGGTATCGTCACGCGCGCAGACGGCAAGTGTCGGCGCGCGGACCTTCTGCAGTTCGGCACGCCGGTCGTGCGCCACGATGGCGGCGATGCGGGAGAGCACGATCTCAGGCACCGGGATGGTTTCGTGCGCCCTTTGCTCAGCAGCGGCCAAGTCGGCATCGTGGTCGCGCACCCAGGCCGGCGTATTGAGGGCAAGGGCGCTGCTCTTGAGATAGGCTGCCGGGCCCAGCTCCTTCAGCATCAGCGACCGGACCTCGAACAGGCGGCGGAAGAAGGCATCAGTCTTGGCCCAGGTGGCGCTCAGCACCAGCCGATCGATGCGGTCGGCACGGTCGATCGCCAACACCTGCCCGATGGCGCCGCCGGTCGAATGGCCGCACCAATGGACGCGCTCGAAACCCAGGGCATTCATGAGCTGCAGGGCATCATCGGCCATCTGCTCGACCGAGTAGGTGATGCGCGACAGCGTGCTGCGCGCGGTGCCGCGGTGGTCGTGCACGACCACGGTGAAGTGTCGGGCGAGCGCCTCGACATTGGCTCCCCAGAAGCGGCCATCGCCGCCCAGGCCCGGCACCAGGAACAGGGCCGGTCCGCTGCCATGCTTCTCGTAGTAGAGTTCCGCTCCGTCGCGCAGTCTGACGTGTGGCATCCGACCCTCACCCACCTTTATAGTCCGCCAGGAGGAGAGCGCACGATGAAGCATCTGTCGATTGCCGCAATCACGCTCCTGGCAGCGTGCGCGCCCGAGCAGCAGCCCGTGACCGCCTTGATCGCCCGGCCGGCACCGGACGATCCGACGCCGGCTGGCATCGCCTACCTTTGCGATGGCCGCAAGGAAGTCACCGTCGTCTACGCCAAGAACCGAGCATCGGTGACCCTCGACGGCCGGACCTGGCGCATGGAGTACAAGCCGACCGACGGCGGATTCCGCTACGTCGATACCGCCAACGAATGGGTCGGCCGCGACGACCTCGCCTCGTTACGCCAGAATGGCACGGCCAAGCCGATTGCTTTCAACTGCCGGCCAACGCGTCGGACGTAGTCAGCTCAGCCACAGCTTGATCGAGTAGCCTACCAGGGCGGTGACGCCGACGCCGCCGGCCCACAGGCCGATGAACCACAGCCACTGCCTCACCTTGGGCATCAGTGATAGCCCTCGTGCCCGGTCTTGCCGCGGAACACCCAGTAGGAGTAGCCGGTGTAGGCGAGGATGATGGGCACCATCACCAGCGCGCCGGGCAGCATGAATTGCAGGCTGGCGGTCGGTGCCGCTGCATCCCAGATCGTGATCGTGGGCGGCACGACATAGGGGAACAAGCTGACGCCGAGGCCCGCGAGGCTCAGGGTGAAGATTGCGAGCGTCGCAATGAACGGCGTGTAGTGGTGACGTCGCATCAGGCTCCTGAAGAAGATCACGGTGACGACAGTGACGACCAGCGGCACCTGCGCCGTGAACAGGACCTGCGGCCAGGCAAACCAGCGCAGCCAGTAGGCCTGGCTCAGGAACGGCGTCGCCGCACTCACTGCAGCGATGGCCAGGATCGTGGCAATGCCGAGCCTGAAGGCCAGGCGGTAGCCGCGCGCTTGCAGGGTACCCTCGCTCTTCATGATCAGCCACGTGGCGCCCAGCAGTGCATAGCCGCAGATCAGGCTCGCGCCCACGAGGACAGTGAACGGCGTCAGCCAATCGAACCAACCGCCGGCATAAGCGCGGTGCTCGATCGCGATACCCTGGAGCAGCGCGCCAAGGGTGATGCCTTGCGTGAAAGCCGCTCCGATCGAGCCGACGGCGAAGGCGATGTCCCAATAGGCCCGATGGCCGGGATCGCGCCAACGGAAATCGAAGGCGACACCGCGGAACACCAGGGCCAGCAGCATCGCCACGATCGGTGCGTAGAGCGCCGACAGGATGGTGCTGTAGGCGAGTGGAAATGCCGCCAACAGGCCGCCACCCCCCAGCACCAGCCACGTCTCGTTGCCGTCCCATACCGGTGCGATACTGTTCATCGCCGTGTCGCGCTCGCGGCCGATCGGCAGCCAGGGAAACAGGATGCCGACCCCAAGATCGAAGCCGTCCATCGCGACATAGGCAAAAATCGCAAAGGCGATGATGAACGCCCAGACGGTGGGCAGGTCGACCGTGGCCATCAGTTGGCTCCCTCGGCGACCTGCGGGGCAGGCGTTATGCCGGCAGCGCGCATGGGCTGGTCGTGGGCCGGGCCAGCCTCGCCGGGCTGCGGCGGCCGGTTCATCAGCCGCAGGATGTAGAAAACGCCGGCGCCGAACACGATGAAGTAGACGACAATGAAGGCAAGCAGGGAAGCGGCAACGGCCGGCGCGTCGAGCGGCGAGGCGGAGTCTGCGGTACGCAACAGGCCATACACCGTGTAGGGCTGGCGACCGACCTCAGTGGTGATCCAGCCGGCGATCACCGCAACGAAACCCGCTGGCCCCATGACGAGCGCGAACCGATGCAGCAGTGACCATTCGAAGAGCCGACGGCGAAGCCGTGCCAGAAGGCTCGCCGCTGCCAGAAGCAGCATGAGCAGACCCAGTCCCACCATGATGCGGAAGGCCCAGAAGACGATCGCTACCGGCGGCCACTCCCGGCGATCGACGGTATCGAGGCCGGCGAGCGGGGCGTCGAGCGAATGCTTCAGGATCAACGACGAGGCTTTGGGAATCTCCACTGCATAGAGGTTCTTGCCTTGCGTCTGGTCGGGCTACGCAAACAGCACGAACGGCGCTCCATCGGGGTAGCTCTTGAAGTGGCCTTCCATGGCCATGATCTTCACCGGCTGATGCTGTAGCGTGTTCAGCCCGTGCTGGTCGCCGGCCAGGATTTGTAGCGGTGCCACGACAGTGATCATGCCCATGGCCATCGAGAACATGGTCCGCGCACCCGGGTTCGCTCGCGCACGCAACAGATGCCAGGCGCCGACCGCGCCCACGACCAGCGCGGTGGTGAGATAGGCGGCGAGCACCGTGTGAACCAGACGGTATGGAAAGGACGGATTGAAAATGATGGCCAGCCAGTCGACCGGCACGAACTGGCCGCTCTCGCTGACGGCGTGCCCGGATGGCGTGTGCATCCAGCTGTTGGCTGCCAAAATCCAGAACGCCGAGATGAACGTGCCGACAGCGACCGCGAGCGTCGCAACAAAATGCAACGTCCTGCCGACGCGGTTCATGCCGAACAGCATGACGCCGAGAAAACCCGCTTCGAGGAAGAACGCCGTCAGCACCTCGTAAGCCATCAACGGACCGATCACCGGCCCCGCCTTGTCGGCGAACACCGACCAGTTGGTGCCGAACTGGCAGGACATGACGATGCCCGACACCACGCCCATGCCGAAGCAGAGCGCGAAGATCTTCAGCCAGTACTTGAAGAGGTCGAGATAGATCGAGCGGCCAGTCCACAGCCACAGCCCTTCGAGCATGGCAAGGTAGCTCGCGAGCCCAATGGTGAAGGACGGGAAGATGAAATGGAAAGAGACCGTGAACGCGAACTGCAGCCGGGCCAGCAGAGTGGCATCCAGGGCTTCGAGCATGACAAACACCTCGATAGTCAATTTAGTCAGCCGAAAGCGTCGAATACCTCGGCGATAGTGTCGCGCGACACCCCGGCACGCAGGCAAGCCTCGAGCAGCACGCGCGCCTTCAAGGGATGCAGGCGGCCGCCCCAGATCAGCCCGGCCTTGCGCAGCTCGATCTCCGCCGACGCCCCGCCATAGGTGTGGCGCAGCAGGGGTCCGCCGCCGGCGCGCGGCGATACGACGGTCGGCAGGACCGCGGCGAGGCGCGCCACCGACCCGGCCATACGCTCGGGAACGTGGCCGCCACCCATCGCGCCGATCACCGCGCCGCGATAGCCCAGCCGGTCGGGCGCGTTGAGCATGGCTTCCAGCAACGCGCCCGGCTCATCGAGCCCCAGCCACAGCAGCGCTACCGGCTGCGCCCGCCCGGCGACCTTGCCGAGCTTGTTGCGCGCGATGTCGATCGGATCGCGCACCGGCAAGCCGAGCGGCACAACGCGTCCTTCGACCAGGGCGGCGAGCGGTCCGGTCTGCGGCGCGGCGAAGGCGTCGAGGCGCGTCGGATGAGCCTTGATCACGTCGGCCGCGGCATAGACCTCGTCCAGCATCACAGCCATGACGCCGAGCGACCGTGTATGTCGCCGAATCCAAGGATCGCAGGCGACGCGCACCGCCGCCAGGAGGTTGCCTGGCCCGTCCGGCGAGGTGAGCGCGGGGTTGCGCATCGCCGCCGTCACGATCACCGGCTTGTCGCCGCGCAGCAACAGATCGAGCAGGAAGCCCGTCTCCTCCAGCGTGTCGGTGCCCTGGGTCACGATCACACCGTCGGCTCGCGACGCGGCGATCTTCGCTGCCAGAGCGTGGATCTGGTCGAAGGAAAGCGAATGGCTGCCAACCCGCGATACTGTCTCGGCCTCGATGTCGGCCAAGCCGGCGAGCGCGGGGACTGCCGCCACCAGATCGTCGGCACCCGCCCCCATTTGCATGACGCCGCTGGCGTCCGGCCGCGTGGCGATGGTGCCGCCAAGCGCAAGAATGTGAATGCGCCGCTTGCTCATGTCCCGAGCCTCATCGATTTGAAGAAGCGCTCGGCCTCCGGGGTGCGCAACGTATCGGCTGGAGCGAGGTAGGCGAGCGAGACGAAGCGCCGCCCTTTCAGGATGACGAGCTGGCGCAGCACTGTGCCACCGGGCACCGATCCCATCGAGTCGACGGCCGGCGCGCCCTGTACGTCACGCCACTCGACGCTGGCCCACTTGCCGCCGGCCAGTCGTTGGGCACGGTCGTCGAGCACGGACTGCAGGTAGGGGCGCGGCTGGCGTGCATCGATATCGGGGGGCAACAGCGCCGTCTGCGCCACGAAAGACAGCCGTCGATACTCTAGACTGTAGGAGTGATAGGCAAAGCTCGCGCCGCCCGGCGAGCGCGTGTCGATCACCTTGTAGACGGGTTCGCCCGGCATATCGACGACGAAGGCATTGCCGGGCCCGCGCACGGCATACCAAGTCGATTGCGCGGCAACGCTGGACGTCATCAAAAGCGGCAGGCAAACGAACATCCGTCGGGTCGTCCCGAGCGAGGCGAAGGACCTCATGACAGGTCAGCAAGCACGCTGGTGGTAGTCACCACGGGATCCTTTCCTTCGACCTTGCTCAGGACAGACGTTGTGCTTGGGACGACGGCGGGCGACCGAACTTCTCGCGCGCCTCGGCATCGCTGTAGTAGCCGAGTGCCACGTCGCGGGCGACCGCAGCGCGATCGCGCCTGGCCGGGTCGCCGAAACCTCCACCGCCTGGAGTCGATACGCGCACGACGTCGCCGACGCCAATTTCGATGTCCTGGTCCTTGGAGAGGTGCGGCGGCCGGTAGGTCTTGCCGCCCTGGGTCACCTCGACGGTATTGGTGCCGCCATCCTCGCCACCCAACACGCCTTGCGGGCCGGTGCGGCCGTGGTCCATCACCATGGAGACGCGCGCCTCGCCGCGGCGCAGCTTGATCGCATAGTTGATGCCGAAACCGCCGCGGAACTCGCCGGCGCCACCGGATCCTTCACGCAAGGAGAACTCCTCGAACAGCACGGGATAGAACTGCTCCAAGACCTCGACCGGCGGCATCTTGGAGATGCCGATGGTCGAGCAACCGTTGCTGAGACCATCGCCGCCCTGGAAGCCGCCATAGCCGCCACCGGTGAAGAGGTACATGATGTAGTTGCGCTGGCGCTCCGGATCGTAGCCGCCGACACCGAGATTGCCCGAGGTGCCGGCCGGTGCGGCGAACAACAGGTCGGGAATCGCCTTGGTCAGCGCGGCGAACACCGCCTCGGCGATTCGCTGGCTCACTTCGGCAGCACAGCCCGATACCGGTCGTGGGTACTTGGCGTAGAGGAAGGTGCCTTCCGGTTCGACGATCTTCAACGGCTCGAAGGTACCAGCATTGATCGGCACGTCGGGGAAGACATGCTTGACCGCCAGGTAGATCGCCGACTTGGTGGTGGCGATGACGCTGTTCATCGGGCCACGGCAGGGCGGGCTGGAGCCGGTCATGTCGAACGACAGCTCGTCGCCCTTCTTGGTGACCTTCATCTCGATGACAAGCGGCTCGTCGACCACACCGTCACTGTCGACCTGTGAGGAACCTTGATAGACACCGTCGGGAATGGCCGCGATCTTGGCCCGCATCTGCCGCTCGGCGCGATGGCGCATCTCGGCGATGGCTTGGCGTACCAAGCCGGCGCCATAGCGGTTGATCAACGCCGTCAGACGCTGCTCGCCGGTGGCGAGCGCGGCGGCCTGAGCCTTGATGTCTCCGATCCGCTGGTCGGCGATGCGGATGTTGCTCAGGATGATCGATAGAATCTCCTGATCCATCTCGCCCTTCTTGAAGAACTTCACCGGCGGCAGACGCAGGCCCTCCTGCTCCACTTCCGTCGCGCTGGCCGAGAAGCCGCCCGGCACCATGCCACCGACATCCGGCCAATGGCCGGTGTTGGCGAGCCAGGCAAAAAGCTCACCCTTGTAGAAGAACGGCTTCACGAAGCGGACGTCCATCAGATGCGTGCCGCCGAGGTAAGGATCGTTGACGATGAAGACGTCGCCTGGATCGACCTTGCCAGCGTAGTGCGACTTCACGCGCTCGATCACCGCCCGAGTCGAGAACTGCATGGTGCCGACAAATACCGGCAGCCCCAGCTCACCCTGGGCGATCAGCGCGCCGTCGGTCGCATCGTAGATCCCGTCGGACCGATCCATGCCTTCGGAAATCACCGGCGAGAAGGCCGAGCGCACGAAGGCCAGGTCCATCTCGTTGCAGACCTGGATCAAGCCGTTCTGGATGACCGTAAGGGTGACGGGGTCGAGGTTGGACATGATCTATGACTATCACAAGCCGCTACAGCTCGACATCGCCCTTGAGCAGCCGCTGTACGATGCTGCGGTTCAGGATCTCATTGGTACCGTCGGCGACATTGACGATGCGCAGCGCGTGCCAGGCATGGTGCAGGCCGACCTCATTGGTGAAGCCCATAGCACCGTGGGTCTGCATGGCGCGATCGACCGCCTTGTAGCCGACCTGTACGGAGTAGGCCTTGGCCATCGACAGCTCCTTCACGGCCGGCGCACCTTGGTCGAGCAGCGTTGCGGCGTTCAGCCCCATGAGATGGGCGGCATGCAGCTCGGTTGCGCTCTCGGCCAACGGAAAGGTCACGCCCTGATAATCGGCGATCGGCCGACCAAACGCCTGGCGAGTCTTGGCATAGTCGAGGGCAAGCTCCAGCGACCAACGGCCGTAGCCGACAGCACGCGCCGAATTGTAGATCCGGCCGAGCGACACGCCGTACAGTGCCGCGGCGAAGCCGTCGTGCAGCTCACCCACGATCTGCCAAGGCTCGACCCGAACGTCTTCCAGGCGCAATTCGGCTTCGTCGCCGCCGATATGGCCGAACAGGCGGATAACGCGCTGAACCTCGAAACCCGGCTGGTCGGTCGGCACCAGAAAGGCGCTGATGCCGCCTCGGCGTTGTGCGGCGCGCTCAGGATCGGTGATGGCGAAGACAATGCAATAGTCCGCGACCGGCGCGTTGGAGGTCCAGATCTTGCGACCGCTCAACCGCCAGCCATTGCCGTCCGGCTGGGCGCGCGTCGCCAATGCCGCGGCATCGGAGCCCGCCCCCGGCTCGGACAGGCCGAAGCACATCGACGCTTCGCCCGCCATCATCGGCGCCAGGATGCGCGCTCGAGCCTCGTCGGTCACCCGCTCGAGCAGGCGGCTGGGCCCGAACGCCCAGTGGCTGATGACATAGAGCATCAGCCAGTTCTGCGGGCCACACAGTCGGAACAAGGCCTCCCAGCCGACATAGTAGGCGAGGTGGCCGAGCCCACCGCCACCCAACGATTGCGGCACGCACATGTTGTAGTAGCCGGCCTTGGCCGAAACGCGGCGTACGTCACCGATCAACGATCTGAGGGCATCGGAGAAGCGGCCGTCCTCGCGGTACAGCCGACGTGGGTCCTCGAACAGATCGCGATGGTCGGCATGGCGCGGCAGGATCTCCTTGCGCGCGAAGTCGATCAGGCCCTCGCGCGCGGCGCGAACATCCTCAGGCAGTTCCCAGGCTATCGCAGACAACGGGCACCTCCGACTCGATTGGCCGAGCAATGTTGCCAGGGACATCGCCAAGAATCAGTGTCATCGGGCTCAAGCAAGCCGCGATACGAGACCCACTCCGGCGAGGTAGCACCGCTGGCTAAGCACCAGGAGCGGCTTCCAATCCCTGTCGGCCAGGATCAATATCCGAATGTTGGGCGCCAGGGCATCGGCCGGCGCGGCGCAGACAGGCATGAAGATGAGCAACGCGAGCCAGGATATCCCGATCATCGACATTGGCAGCCTTTGGGCATCGCCCGGCCTTTCGGATGTCGCCGCGCTGGCGCGCCAGGTGGATGCCGCTTGCCGCTCGATCGGCTTCTTCTATGTCGTCAACCACGCGGTGCCGCCAGCCATCGTCACCGAGACGTTTGCCGCCAACCTTTGGTTTCACGCCAAACCCTTCGAGGAGAAGATGCTTCTCAAGCTGAACAAGTGGCATCGCGGCTATCAAGCCATCGGCGGCTCGACGCTTGTTTCCTCACAGCGCTTCGCGGCGGCGCGCCACGCCAATCAACTCGAATCGTTCTTCATGCGCCACGAGGTCGATCCCGACGATCCGGCGTACATGAGCGAGCCGCTCCAGGGCCCCAACCAGTGGCCCGGCGATCCCTGGTTCCGCCGCGTCGTGGAGGCTTACGACCACGCCCTCAAGGATCTCGGCATGAAGTTGCTGCAGGTGTTTTCGACCGCAGTCGGCGAGCAACCCGGCTACTTCGATCGACGCTTCGCGCCACCGTCGACGGCCTTGCGACTGATCCACTATCCGCCAGCCCCGCAACGACGGCCGGAGGATCTCTACGGCATCCATCCGCATACCGACTACGGCTTCCTGACGATCCTTGCCCAGGACGACGTAGGCGGCTTGGAAATCCAGCGTCGCGACGGGCAGTGGGTGGCGGTACCAGCGATCCCCGGGACGTTCATCATCAATATCGGCGATGCGCTGGCGCGGTGGACCAACGATCAGTTCAACTCCACGCCCCACCGCGTGATCAACCCGTCGACCGAGCGCCCTCGCTATTCCATCGGCTACTTCTTCGATCCCAGTCTCGGTACCGAGGTTCGATGCCTGCCGAGCTTCGTCGGCGGCTCCGCGCCGGCCAGGTACGATGCCATCCGATACGGCGATTATTTCAGCATGAGGCTCGATGCCAACTACGCCGACCGGATCGGTGTCTAGTTGGCACGTCCCTCCGGTCGGCCTCGTGCGTTCGCCATGACGTCAGGGCGTGCAACGGCCGACGTCGCCATCGTCGGCTGCGGACCGGTCGGCGCGCTTCTGGCGAATCTACTGGGCCAAGCCGGCATTGCTGTCGAGGTCTACGACCGCGAACGCGACGTGTACCCGCTCCCTCGGGCCGTGCATTTCGACGGCGAGGTGATGCGCATCTTCCAGATGGCAAGGCTGGTCGACGAGATCGCTGCGTTCGCCCGCGCCTCGTCTAAAGGCATGCACTTCGTCAATGCCGAGGGCCGCACGTTGATGATCCGACGCGGCATCGAAGGCCCTGGGCCACATGGCTGGGCCGGCAACTGGTACTTCCATCAACCGTTGCTCGAGCAAGTCCTGCGCGAGGGTCTTGGCCGCTTTCCCAACGTTCGGATCCACCTTGGCCACGAGGTTGGATCGGTCGACGAACTCGGCGCGCGCTTCGTCGTCGGCTGCGACGGCGCGCGTTCGCTGGTGCGTCAGGCGATCGGCAGCAGGCGGGTCGATCTCGGCCTACATCAGCCTTGGCTGGTCGTCGATCTTCTCTGCGACCTCGGCCGGCCCCGCGTACAGGCCTTGCCCGATCACACGATCCAACTCTGCGACCCGGAGCGGCCGATGACGGTCGTGAATGTCGGCGGCGAGCGGCGGCGCTGGGAGATCATGCTGATGCCGGGCGACGATCCCGAGCGTCTGGCCGAACCTGCAATCTTCTGGCCGATGATGGCACGCTGGCTTGGCCCCGAGGATGCTCGCTTGGAACGCGCCGCGGTCTACACCTTTCACTCGGTGGTGCAGCAAGGTTGGCGCAAAGGTCGGCTTCTGCTGGCGGGTGACGCCTGCCACCAGACTCCACCTTTCCTGGGTCAGGGCATGTGTGCGGGCATGCGCGACGCGGCCAATCTCGCTTGGAAGCTCGCGGCGGTGATCAAGGACGGCGCCGGCGAGTCAGTGCTCGACACCTATGAAAGTGAACGCCTGCCGCACGCGCAGACCTTCATCGAGCTTGCCGTCAGATTGGGTGGTGTGCTGCAGGAGACCGACCATGCGGCCGCCGCCGCGCGCGATCGTCGTTTCGCGGCGGGCGTCGAAATGTTCGACTTCCCACAGCCACAGCTCGGCCCCGGTCTTCGCCTCGATGCACCGCCGCCCGTCGGGACGATCTTCCCGCAACCGCGCCTCACCGATGGCCGGCTGATGGACGAGGCGATCGGCCGGCGCTTTGCCGTGGTCGGTGACCACAGCTTGCTCGAAGACCTCCGGGCCGATGCTGTTTTGCTCCCCGACGTCGGCCTCGACTGGCTGAAGCGACACGGTGTGCGGGCAGCGATCCTGCGGCCGGATCGTTACGTCTTCGGCGTAGCGCAGGACCGCACTGAACTCGCTGCCGGACTCGCTGCCGCTAAGCTGGCGTAAACATCGGCAACGGTGGGCCGCCGTCGGTCGGCCGGAAGACCAACCTCACCGGCAGCTCGCAACGCAGCTTGTCGAAATCACAGTCGACGATGTTGGTCACCATGCGCGGCCCCTCGGCCAGGGTCACATAGGCCATGGCGTACGGCACCGGCGCACGACGCATGACGCTGTAGGAATAGATCGTGCCCTTGCCCGACGCCTCGATCCACTCGGTCTTGTCGCTGAAGCAGAACGGGCAGATGGTGCGTGGATAGTGGTGTGCTTCGCCGCAGCTCGTGCACTTGCGCACCAGAAGCTTGCCCTTGGCGGCGGCATCCCAATAGGCCTGCGTTTCGGCACTGATGGACGGCGCCGGCAGCTTTCGCTCTTTGGTGTCGGCCATGACCTATTCCCTCCCCAGGATGACAGTGGCGCTGCCGTGTCGCAGGCCGAGCGAGCCGCCAGTACCATGCGCCAGCGCGAAATCGCAGTTCTTCACCTGCACCGCCGGATGGGCCTCGCCACGCAGTTGGCGCACGGCCTCCAGAACCTTGGTGAGACCGCCGCGGTTGCCGGGATGGTTGCTGCACAGTCCGCCGCCGTCGGTGTTGAACGGCAGCTTGCCGACCCCCGAGATCAGATTGCCGTCGGCCACCAGCCGGCCGCCCTTGCCCTTCTCCGCGAAGCCCAGGTCTTCGAGCTGCATCAGTACGGTGATGGTGAAGCTGTCGTAGATCGACACGTACTTCATGTCGGAAGGCTTCACGCCGGCCTCGGCGAAGGCCGCCTGACCGGTGAACCGGGCGCCCGAGTAGGTGAGGTCGACCTTGCCGCCCATCTGCGTCTTGATGAACTCCGATGCGCCGAGCAGCTTGACTTTCGGTCGCTTCAACGACCGCGCGATCTCAGGGGCCACCACGACGATGGCGCCGCCGCCGTCGGTGATGACACAGCAGTCGAGGCGGCGCAGCGGGTCGGAGATCATCGGCGAGTTCACTACGTCCTCGACCGTGACGACCTCGCGCAGCAAGGCGTGCGGGTTGTGCTGGGCGTGATGCGAGGCGGCGACCTTGATCCACGCAAGCTGCTCGGCGGTGGTGCCGAACTCGTACATGTGGCGCATGGCGCACATCGCATACATGTTCACCACCGTCGGCCCGTAGGGAAACTCGAACGGCTCGTCCGGTGTCGGCGTGCCGCCGCGACTGCGTGGCACCGTGCCGGTCGCCATGCCCTCGGCGCGCGGTCGGCCGGCCAGGGTGATCAACGCTACTTTGCATTTGCCCGCTGCGATCGCCTCAGCGGCGTGACCGACATGCAGGACATAGGACGAGCCGCCGGTATCGGTGGAGTCGACGTGGCGCGGCCGCAGCCCCATGTACTCGACCATCGACATCGGCCCCAGACCTGGTGCGTCGCCGGCGCAGAAGTAGCCGTCGACATCGTCCTTGGTGAGGCCGGCATCTTCCAGCGCCTCCTTCGCCACTTCGGCATGGATTTGCGCCAGCGAGAGGTCCTTCGCGAGCCGCGTCGGATGCTCGTAGATGCCGGCAATGTAGGCTTTGCCCTTGATACTCATCGGCGGGCGAACTCCTCTTTCCTGTTGCACGGCATCGTGAGCGAACAGGCGCTCACGGAAAAGCGACGCCTTCCGCCCTGAAGAACCATGCTAGGCTCGACCCAACCGACAACTTTGAGGGAGGATACATGCTGGGTCGTCTAGTGACGTTCGTCATCGCGGGCTTGGCACTGATCGCCGGCACCGCCCATGCCCAAGGCAAGGCCGAGCTGCTGTGGTACAGCCAGGCCGCCTTCAAGCTCACCACGCCGGCGGTAAGGTGATCATGATCGATCCGTGGATCATGGGCGCCACCCGGATTCCGCCGGAACTCAAGGACCTCGACAAGATCGGCAAGGTCGACCTGATCCTGGTAACCCACGGTCATGGCGACCACCTGGGCGATGCACTGGAAATCTCCAAGCGCAACAATGCGCCGATCTGGGCGCCGGCCGGACTCAACCAAATGCTCCTGACGCTCGGCCTGATGCCAGCCAATCTCGTGCCGCGCATGAACAAGGGTGGCGTCATCGAGCCCTTCCCCGGCGTGAAGATCACCATGGTCCGCGCCGAGCATTCATCGGAGATAATCCTGAAGGATCCGGCGACCGGCAAGGACATGAGCTATGCCGCAGGCGAACCGGTCGGCTTCATCATCCAGCTCGAGAACGGCTTCAAGATCTACCACATGGGCGATACCGGCTTGTTCGGCGACATGAAGTTCATCGGCGAATACTACAAGCCCGATTTGCTCCTGGTACCGATCGGCGGCCACTTCGTCATGGACCCCAAGGACGCGGCCTATGCCACCAAGGAGCTGATCAAGCCCAGGATGGCCTGGCCAATGCACTACGCCAGCAACCCCTTCCTTCGCGGCACGCCGGCCGAGTTCAAGGCTGCGCTGGGCCAGACCTCGATCGAGGTGATCGACGCCGTGCCGGGCACGAAGAAGGAGTTTTAGGCTTCAATGGACCGCTGGCCTCCAGGCCACTCCTTTTCATGACGCGGACTTGGAGGCTCGCGGTCCAATGAGCTCCAATCACTCCGCCACGTCGCGCGCGCCGACGGTGCGCGCGCGGAACTCCTCCGGCACCGCGCGACCGACGTCGGTGAAGGCCTTCTTCACCGCCGCCACGGTCGGGCCGAACACCGCCTTGCGGTTCTCGCGCGCCCAGGCATTGGAGGCGACGATGGTATCGAGCGCGCCCTGAAAGCGCGGCATGACGTAGCGGGCGAACAGCTCGTAGGAGCGTAGCGTGGCCTCGCGGCTCGCCCACTCATGGGCACGGAACAGGACGCCGCCAAATCCGCCCTGGGAGTAGCCGAGCAGCCGTTCGATGCCTTTGGTCACCGTATCGGGCGTGCCGACCAAAGTCGTGCCCTGGGCGACACCTTCCCGCAGCGGGTCGTCGGAGCGGCCGGGCGGCCGACCCAGTGTATCTTCGAAGTAGGTCACGGTCTCACGCCGCTCCCCGACATGGACCTCGCGCAGGGCCTGCTCGTCATCCTCAGCGACATGCGCATTGACCACGATGCGCCACTTCGAGCGGTCGGCTTTGTAGCCGTGCTTGGCCGCCGTCTCCTCATAGATCGCCCATTGCTTGGCCATGGCTTCGGGGCCGCCCGGCAGGCCGGCGCCGATCGACAGCACGCCGAGCCCGTGCTTGCCGGCCGCGATCATGCCGGAGGGCGTGATGGTGCTGGCGCAGGCGATGGGGAAGTGCGGATAGGTGTAGGGGGCGAGGTGCAGTCGTGCCTCGCGGAGCTCGAACCAGTCTGTCTTCATGGTGACCGGCTCCTCGCACTTCAGTAGCTGCATGATGGCGGCGAGCGACTGCTCCATGCGGTCACGCTGGGTCGACGGCTCGATGCCCATCATATAGGCGTCTGACGGCAAGGCGCCGGGGCCGCAGCCCAGCATGGTCCGGCCGCGCGACATGTGATCGAGCTGCACGAAGCGGTTCGCCACTATCAACGGATGATGATAGGGCAGGCTGGTGACGCCCGAGCCCAGTCGGATATAGCGCGTGCGCTCGATGGCGGCGCCGATGAATACCTCGGGCGACGCGATGGTCTCCCAGCCGGCCGAATGGTGCTCGCCGATCCAGGCCTCGTCGTAGCCCAGCCCGTCGAGCCATTCGATCAACTCCATGTCGCGAGCCATGCCGAGGGTGGGGTTCTCGCCCAGCCGATGGAACGGGGCGAGGAAAATTCCGAACTGCAGCCCCTTGTGATTGCCGGTCTGTGCCATAGGACCCTCCGTCGCGGGCGACCGTAACACGCACCTACCGTTGACCGAAGCTGTGGCTTGCGCCGATCATTGCGCGATGGTCAATGCTTCCCTGCCGCTGTCGCGCTTCACCATCGTCGAAGTGAACGACAGCGACGTGCCGCTCTGCTTGCGGCTTGCGACTTCCCTCGCCGCCAAGATCGCGGCCGATCTCGGCGCCGATGTCATCAAAGTCGAGCCGCCGGACGGCGATCCGGCGCGCGCCGCTCCGCCGTTCTTGCCGTCCGGCGCCAGTGCGCTGTTTCAGTTCCTGAACACTTCCAAACGCGCCTTGGTGCTGGACCTGGCGACCGCGGCCGGCCGAGGCCGCCTGTCGCAGCTCCTCGATCGTGCCGACGCCTGCCTGTTCGAAGAACCGGCGTCCGTCGCACCGATGCTGCGCGCCGGGCGCGCGACACCGATCGAGATTGCAGGCTTTCCGTCGCAGATGGCCGCTGCCCGACGCCCGGTCAGCGAACTCGCCATTCAAGCGCTGGGCGGGCTGATGCACATGATCGGCGAGCCCGACCGCAAGCCCCTGAAGCTCGGCGGGCATCAAGCCTCCTATGCGGCAGGACTCACCGCGTTCACCGGGCTCGCTGTCGCCCTCGCCAGCCGCGACTTCGGCCGGCGCGCACCGTCGGTCCGTGTCTCGCTGGCGGAAGTCATGCAGTGGGTGAACTGGAAGGCGGCGTCGGGTGCCGCCGCAACCGGCATTTCGCCTGGCCGCGAGGGTCTCAAGTCGGAATTCCAGGTCGTACCCTGTCGCGATGGGCACATCGCGGTGGTCTACACGGTGACGCAATGGTCCGCGCTATGCGACTTGATCGGCGATGCCGGACTTCGTGATGGCCGGTTTGAAACGCGCGCCGGGCGGCGGCGGCACGTCGCCGACCTCTACGCCATCATCGCTCCCTGGTTTGCCGGCAAGACGCGCGCCGAGATCCAAAAGCAGGCCCAGGCCAAGGGCGTCCCCTTCGGACCGGTCTTCACGCCGGCTGAGTTGCTGACGACCGAGCAGTACCTCGCGCGCTCCTTCCTCGCCGAGATGATGCACCCCGATCTCGGCCGTATGCGGATGCCGCAGCTTCCTGTTCAATGGAACGGGCGCTCCTTCGCGCCGCGTCCCGCGCCGTCGCTCGATCGCAGGGAGATCGCGGCATGACGGCCCCGCTGTCCGGCGTGCGCGTGCTCGACTTCGGCTTGCTGACCGCCGGCGCCAACACGTCGGCCATGCTGGCCGATCTCGGCGCCGACGTCCTGAAGATCGAATCGGGAGCGTATCTCGATCCCTTTCGCGTAGTCGGCAAGATGGACGACGCCGACGGCTGGTGGAACCGCTCGCCGCAATTCCGCTTCACCAACCGAAACAAGCGCGGGCTGGCAATCAACCTCAAGGATCCCGAAGGCCAACGCGTGATCCGCGCCCTTGCGACGCACTGCGATGTCGTGGTCGAGAACTTCCGGCGCGGCGTGCTCGACCGCGCCGGGCTGGGCTATGCGGCCTTGAAGGCGGTCAATCCGCGGCTGGTGTTCGCCGCTATCTCCAGCCAGGGCGACACCGGGCCTGAGCGCATGAACGTCTCGTTTGGCTCGACGCTCGATGCCACCTCGGGCATCGCCGCGCTGACCGGCTATGAAGGTGAAATACCACGCATCTCCGGGATGGACGTCAACTACCCCGACCAGATCGTGTCTCTGTTCGCGGCTGGCATCGTGATCGCCGCCGTCATGGAAGCGCGCCACACGGGCGAGGGCGCCTTTCTCGACTTCTCCCAGCGCGAGGTCGCCTCCTTCACCCTGGGGGAGGAAATTCTTGCCGCCTCGGCCTGCCCGGCACATCAGCTCGAGCCCCGCGGCAACGCCGAAGCAGGAGTGGCACAGCAAGACGCCTATCGCTGCAAGGATGGACGATGGATCGCGGCAACGCTGCCCAAGGTCGATCACGCCGTTGCGTCGTTCTGTGCGACGAGAGATAGCCCGGAGGTAGTGGCAACATTGCTGTCGCGCGGCATCGCCGCGGCGCCCTGCCACGATGGCGGCGACCTCCTGCACGATGCCACTCTCGCGGGCGTCACGTTGGCGAGGGCCAGCGACGGTGGGCTGGTCAAGGGTCTGCCCTACGAGCTCGATGGCAAAGGCGTCGCGATCGTGCGCATCGCACCTGACCTTGGACAGCACACCGACGAGGTGCTGCGTGAGCTCCTGGGATTCGGCGACGCCGACTTGGCGATACTCAGGAAATCCGGCGTGACATCGACCATGCCGACGGTGGGAGAGGTTTGAGATGCCGCGCGCCGAGGTCCACAAGCTGATGGAGCGAATGGCGATCCCCGCCATCGCCGCCCCGATGTTCCTGGTCTCCAATCCCGCCTTGACCCTCGCCTGCTGCGCCGAAGGCATCATGGGCAGCTTTCCGGCGCACGGCACACGCAGCCGCGAGGAATTCCAGGCCTGGCTGGACGAAATGCGCGAGGGCATCAAACGACTGGAGGACGCCGGCAGGACGCCGTCACCATGGGCCGTCAACCTGGTCGTCCACGCCTCGAACCCGCGCTACCCCGACGATCTCGAACTGGCCGAGAAGTACAAAGTGCCGGTTGTTCTGACGTCGAAGGGCGCACCAGGCGATGCGATCAAGCGCATTCACGGCTGGGGCGCCGTCGCCCTGCACGACATCGCCAACCGCCGCCATGCCGAGAAGGCGCTGGAAGCGGGCGTCGACGGCGTGATTGCGGTGGCGGGCGGCGCCGGAGGCCATACCGGCACGATCAACCCGTTCGCCTTGATGAACGAGGTGCGCCAGCTCGGCGATCATTTCGCGATCGTGCTGGCCGGCGGCCTGACGACCGGTCGCGACGTGTTGACCGCCCTGACGATGGGCGCCGACCTTGCCTATATCGGCACACGCTTCATCGCGACACGCGAGGCGATGGCGGCGGATGGCCACAAGGACATGATCCTGAAGACGTGCGCCACCGACATCTTCCTGTCGGCCTCGATCGACGGCGCGCCAGCCAATTGGTTGACGCCGAGCCTACTCGCCGCCGGCATCGATCTTGATGTTCTGCGCACTACCCTGCCCGGCAAGGTCGTTTCAGCACAGGACAACAAGAAGCGTTGGAAGGACATCTATACTGCCGGGCACGGCGTCGGGAACATCGAGGACATTCCGCCGGCTGCCGAGCTATGCCGCCGGCTGATACGGCAATATCGCGAGGCGAAGTCAGAAATGACGCACGTGCTGGCCAATACCGCCGCAGCGTAGACGGTGCCGCCTCCCCTGCTCTAGGCTTCGCGCCTAGACTGAGGGGGAAAGCGTGAAGACGAAAGCGGCAGTCTGCTTCGAGGCCGGCAAGCAGCTCGAGATCGAGATGGTCGACCTCGACGGCCCGAAATTCGGCGAGGTACTGGTCGAGATCAAGGCGTCGGGTGTCTGCCACACCGACGAGTTCACGCGCTCGGGCGGCGACCCTGAAGGCCTGTTCCCGGTGATCTTCGGCCATGAGGGAGCGGGCATCGTGGTCGATGTCGGCCCCGGTATCGTGTCGCTGAAGAAGGGCGATCATGTGATCCCGCTCTACACACCCGAATGTCGCGCCTGCAAAAGTTGCCTGTCGGGCAAAACCAACCTTTGCACGGCGATCCGCGGCACGCAGGGCCAGGGCGTCATGCCCGACGGCACTTCCCGCTTCTCGCTCAATGGCAAGAAGGTCCACCACTACATGGGCTGCTCGACCTTCTCGAACTACACCGTTCTGCCGGAGATCGCGCTCGCCAAAATTCGATCCGACGCACCGTTCGACAAGGTCTGCTACATTGGCTGCGGTGTCACCACTGGCATCGGTGCGGTGATCAACACTGCCAAGGTCGAGCCCGGTGCCAATGTTGTCGTGTTCGGCCTGGGCGGCATCGGGCTGAACGTCGTGCAAGGCGCCCGCATGGTCGGCGCCAACATGATCGTCGGCGTCGACATCAATCCGGATCGCGAAGCGCTTGGACGCAAGTTCGGCATGACCCACTTCGTCAATCCTGGAGCGCTCGGCGACATGGATCTGGTGGCGCACCTGGTCGAGCTGACCGACGGCGGGGCCGACTACAGCTTCGAATGCGTAGGCAACACCAAGCTGATGCGTCAGGCGCTGGAGTGCTGCCACCGCGGCTGGGGCAAGTCGGTCATCATCGGTGTGGCGGGTGCCGGCCAGGAGATCGCCACGCGGCCGTTCCAACTCGTGACCGGCCGGCAATGGATGGGCACGGCGTTCGGCGGCGCCAAGGGCCGGCGCGACGTGCCGAGGATCGTCGACTGGTACATGGACAAGAAGATCGATATCGACTCACTCATCACCCACGTGATGCCGGTCGACAAGATCAACGACGCCTTCGATCTCATGCACAAGGGTCAGTCGATCCGAAGCGTCGTAACGTTCTAGGAGGAGGTCGACATGACGGTGCGCACGCTGGGGGCAGCCACCATCGAGAAGGTCGAAGAAATCTGCGGCCCGGGCTTCAAGCCCAACCGCATGTTCCCCAAGTTCGACCAGCAGGCCTTCGACGCGCAGAAAGGTTGGATGGTGCCGGACCACGTCGAACCCGGCTCCGACCGACTGGTGGGGTCGGTCCATACCTGGATCGTCAAGACGCCCAGGCACACGATCCTGATCGACACCTGCCTTGGTAACCACAAGCAACGCACCAATCCGGGATGGCGCAATCTCGACACGCCGTTCCTCGATCGCCTTCGGGCGTGTGGTTGCCCACCCGAATCGGTCGACTTCGTGATGTGCACGCATCTGCATGTCGACCATGTCGGCTGGAACACGCAGCTCGTCGATGGGCGCTGGGTGCCGACCTTCCCCAACGCCAAGTACCTTTTCGCCAAGCGCGAGTACGCACATTGGGAGGCTGAGCGCGGCAGGCAAGGCGACGGCAAGGTCAATGACGGCTCGTTCGACGATTCAGTGCTACCCGTGGTCGAGGCGGGTCGGGCGGTGATGATCGACAGCGACCACCAGCCCGACTCGATGCTCATCATCAAGGACTATCCCGGCCACACGCCCGGTTCGATCGCCGTCAACCTCGCCGACGGCGGCCGCCGCGCCTGCTTCTCGGGTGACATCATGCATCATCCGATCCAGGTCTATCATCCCGACTGGTCGAGCCAATTCTGCTGGGATCAGGAAATGTCGGCGCGGTCGCGGCGCAAGCTGCTCGAAGACTGCGTCGAAGCCAACGCTCTGCTCTGCCCGGCCCACTTTCCGGGGGCCAACGCCGGCTACATCAAGCCGAACGGCGATGCCTTTCGCATCGAGTGGGATCGACCATGAGAGGGCCGGAGGACGACGCAGGGCTGGCCGGCAAAGTCGCCATAGTCTCGGGCGGTGGAGCAGCGGGCGACGGCATCGGCAACGGCCGCGCCGCGGCGATCCTGCTGGGGCGCGCTGGCACCAAGGTGGTCGTGGCCGATCTCGACCGCAAGCTCGCCGAACAGACCGTCGCGATGATCAAGGCCGAGGGCGGCACCGCCCTCGCCCATGCCGGCGACATGACCAAGGAGGCCGAGTGCAAGCGGCTGGTCGACGCCGCCGTCGATCACTGGGGGCGCCTCGACTTCCTCGACAACAACATCGGCATCGGCAGTCGCGGCAGCGTGGTCGACGAGAAGCCCGACGAGTTCCGCCGCGTCATGCGGGTCAATGTCGAGACGATGTTCCTGCTCAGCAAGCACGCCATCCCGGCCATGATCAAGACTGCCAAGGGCGGCTCGATCGTCAACATATCGTCGATCTCCGCACTGCGGCCGCGCGGCCTCACCACCTACACCGCGTCCAAGGCCGCGGTGATCGGCCTCACCCAAGCCATGGCGGTCGATCACGGCAAGGATCACATCCGCGTCAACTGCATCTGCCCGGGGCCGGTCTACACGCCGATGGTCTATGCCCGTGGCAACGGCATGAGCGAGACCGCCCGCGCGCAGCGGGCCAAGGCTTCGGTGCTGAAGGTCGAGGGCACAGGATGGGACATCGGCCATGCCGTGCGGTTCCTGCTGTCGTCCCATGCCCGCTACATCACCGGCCACGTACTTGTAGTCGATGGCGGGGTGACGTTACAGGGGCCGGAGCGCGATTCGGAGAGTCATTGACGGCGTGCGGGCCGGTCCTCGCGCTCCGACACGGAGGAAGAATGGCCCACCTGCCCGATCGCGAGCCCGACCAGTTCTTGCCCGAGCATCACGACCGGCTGTCATGCCGAAGATTCAGGAGTGAGCTGACATGCGCTTGAAAGACCGCATCGCCATCGTCGTCGGCGCGGGCCAGAGCCCCGGCGAAGGCATCGGCAATGGCCGCGCCACGGCCATCACCTTCGCTCGCGAAGGCGCCAAGGTGCTGTGCGTCGATCGCAACCTCGCCAGCGCCCAAGAGACGGCCGACATCGTCAGGCAAAGCCAAGGCACGGCCGTCGCCATTCAGGCCGACGTCACCAAGGAAGCCGACATCGAGGCGATGGTCGCCGACGCCCATCAGCGCTGGGGCCGCATCGACATCCTGCACAACAACGTCGGCGTCTCGATCTCGGGCGGCGATGCCGAGCTTCTCGACATCACAGAGGAGGCGTTCGACCGCTGCGTGGCGATCAACCTCAAGAGCTGCATCCTCGCCTGCAAGCACGTGATCCCGATCATGCGGGCGCAGAAGAGTGGCGCGATCATCAACATCTCTTCGATGGCGGTGATCACCACCTACCCCTACGTCGCCTACAAGGCGACCAAGTCGGCAATGGTATCGTTCACCGAACAGCTCGCCTATCAGAACGCGCAGTACGGTATCCGGGCCAACGTCATCCTGCCGGGCCTGATGAACACGCCGATGGCCGTCGACACGCGGGCACGCGAGTTCAACAAGACCCGCGCCCAGGTCGAAGCCGAGCGCGATTCCAAGGTCCCGCTGCGCCGCAAGATGGGTACCGGCTGGGACGTCGCCAATGCCGCTCTATTCCTCGTCTCCGACGAAGCCAACTTCATCACCGGTGTCACCCTGCCGGTCGACGGCGGCGCCAGCGTCCAGCGCGGATGAACAGGCTTCTATGACCGCTTGCACGCTGGGTGGCCAAGCCGAAGCACGACATGATCGAGAGGCAACAATGAGACGACTGGCAGGCAAGACAGCCCTGGTCACCGGTGCTTCCTCAGGCATCGGCCGCGCCATCGCGCGCAAATTCGCGGATGAAGGCGCAACGCTGCTATTGATGGACGTGACCGAAACGGTCCGCGAAGGCGGCGAGCCCACTCATCGCGTCCTTGGCGTACCCTTCTTCCAAGGCGATGTGTCGAGTGAAGCCGACGCCGAGGAAGCCGTACGGCGGGCGGCGGCTCCAACCGGCCGTTTGGACGTTCTGGTCAACGATGCCGTGATCAATCTCGGTGGCAAGCTCGCCGACACCAACCTGGACGACTGGAACAGGTCGTTGGCGGTCAACTTGACCGGCGTCTTCCTGATGTGCCGCGCCGCCATACGTCGAATGCAGAGTCAGGAGATCAGGAACGAGGTGCGTGGACGCATCGTCAACATCTCCTCGCAGCACGGCATGATCGCCGCCCCGGAGAATGCCGCCTACGGTGTCACCAAGGCAGGCGTCGTCTATCTCACCCGCCAAGTCGCGGTTGACTACGCCAAGGACGGCATCGTCTGCAACGCCGTTGCGCCGGGCAAGATCCTGACCGGCAAGACTGGCCGCGCCATCGAGCCGCGCTGGATCGACTACAGCCATGCCCGCACACCTCTACCGCGGCTCGGCCGCTCAGAGGACGTGGCCAATGCCGTGCTGTTTCTCGCCTCCGACGAGTCCACTTTCATCACCGGCGAGAATCTGATGGTCGATGGCGGTTGGATGGCCGGCTGAGCCGAGCATCAAAGCAGCGAGGCCCGCTTCGATCGGATGGGCGTGGGCGGCAGCAGTCCCTTCACCACCCGCAGGAACGCGCGGACCATGCGAGCATTCTGCCGTTCGCCGAGATGGACGACGTGGGCATAGGTAAATATCTCGGCGTCCGATACAGGTAGCGCCCGAAGACGCGGATCAGGCACATATTCCGCCTCGGAAACTACGCCCAGCCCGATGCCTTTGGCCACTGCCTCACGGATCGACTCGCGGCTGCCGATCTCCATCACGACGTGAGCTTCGACCCCTGCATCACGCATCGCTTGATCGAAGGCTCGCCGGGTCGTCGACCCGGCTTCGCGAACGATCAGGCGTTGGCCGTGCATGTCGCGAATGCGAAGACCGCGTCGACGCGCAAAGGCGTGAGCAAAGGGGCACATCACGACCACGCGATGCCGACTATAAGGAATGGCGACCAGCCGCGGATCGGGATCGACATGTGCCAGCACAGCAATGTCCGTGCGGTAGTCGAGCAGATCGGCAACGGTCTGACGCGAGTTGCCGACGGTCACCGAGACGTAGAGGCCGGGATAGCGGGCGTTGAAGGCAGCCAGCATATCGGTCACGTGGTAAGGGCCGACGGCACCGACCCGTAGGTGACCCGACCTCAGCTCGCGCGTTTCGTTGAGATAGTCGGAAGCATCCCTCTCGTCGGCGAACAGACGGCGCGTGATGTCGAGGAGACCGGCACCGGTGTCGGTGAGCTCGATCCGCCGGCCGCGGCGTATGAACAGATCGATGCCAAACTCGCCTTCGAGCGACTTCACCTGTGTAGTGATCGTCGGCTGGCTGACACGCAGCTCTCGTGCAGCGGCAGTGAAGCTGCCGCTTTCAGCGACGGCGTGGAAGGAGCGGAGCTGAGTATGCCTCATATTGATTTATTCAATAGATTATCGATGAACTTTCAATTGGATCAATGGAAAACCTGCCCGGAAAGTCAGACTCTGGGAAACAGGAGATGCCGAAGACGGCACAGATGTGGCGCTATCGCAATCCGGTCGAGGTCAAGTTCGGCGCCGGCGTCCTCGACGAGCTGGGACACACGCTCGCCGGCCGCGCCTACTGCCTCGTGACCTATGACGACGAAAACGGTGGCAGGGTCTTCACCGACCTTACACGTCGGGTGATAGCGATGGCCGGCGCACCCGCCGCAATGGTGCGCAACATCGGTCCCAATCCCGATTTCGTCGGCCTCGCCCGGTCTTGCCGCCTCTACGCCTCGGCGTCACAGCCGATCGAAGTCATCGTGGCGTTGGGTGGCGGCTCAGTCATCGATGCCGCCAAAGTGCTGGCCGCGGCCGACGGCGATTTTGACAAGGTGCAGCGCCATCTTGAAACAGGCGCCGGCGGTGACCGGCTTGGCCGTACGCCGATCATTGCCGTCCCCACGACCGCCGGCACCGGCAGCGAGGTCACGTCGTGGGCGACGGTATGGGACACCGTGGCGATGAAGAAGTACTCGTTGTCGCGCGAGACGCTCTATCCCGAAGTGGCCTTGGTCGATCCTTTGTTGACGCTTGGGCTGCCGCGCGGCATCACCGTCAGCACCGGCCTCGACGCGCTGAGCCACGCGCTGGAAAGCATCTGGAACGTCAATGCCAACCCGGCCTCGAGCTCGCTTGCCGAGGTTGCTGCACGCGAAGTGCTCGAGGCCCTGCCACTGCTGGCCGACGACCTCGGCAACCAGCAACTACGTTCGCGGTTGGCGCGCGCCAGCCTGCTCGCCGGGCTAGCCTTCTCGAACACACGCACCGCACTTGCCCACGCGCTGTCCTATCATTTGACGCTGCATCATGGTGTGCCGCACGGCATCGCCTGCTCTTTCAGCCTGCCGATGGTGATGCGCGCCGTCGCCGGTTGCGATGCGGATTGCGACGCCGCCCTGCGGCGTATCTTCGGATCCGATCTTGGCGCAGGCGCGGTCCAGCTCGAGAATTTCCTGCAGCGCCTCGGGGTGTCGACGGACGCGACTGAGCACGGCATTGCCTCGCGCGACTGGCAGGCGCTGGTCGATGACGCATTGGCCGGCGACCGCGGCCGCAACTTCATTGGGCGCAGGGAGACATTGCTGGCCGAAATGGCCGCCTGACACAAAAAACGACAACGGAGGAAGCCATGACCAAGATGACACGTCGCACACTGGGAGCTCTCGCCGTCGGCACGCTGCTGACCGGCGGTGCCCAAGCCCAACAAGTTCTCAAAGTCGGGTTGATCCCCTCCGAGGACTCGCGCGCCATGCTGGCCCAAAGCAAGGATATTCTAGAGGCGTTGGAGAAGAACCTCGGCATGAAAGTTCAGGGCTTCGTTGCCAGCGACTACAACGGCGTCATCGAAGCCCTGCGCGCCAAGCACCTCGACATCGCCTATTTGGGGCCGTTCTCCTATGTGCTGGCGACCACAGTGACGCCGGTCGAAGCCTTCGCCATCGCCGAGACCGCAAAAGCCGGCCGCACCTACTATCACAGCCAAATCATCGCCCTGAAATCGAGCGGCATCAAAAAACTCGACGATCTCAAGGGCAGGAACTTCGCCTTCGTCGATCCCGCTTCGACCTCGGGATACGCTTTCCCGCTGGCCGGCCTGCTCAAGGCCGGCATCGAGCCCAAACGCGACTTCAAGACCGTGATCTTCACCGGTGCGCACGATGCCAACGCCGTCGCTGTCGCCAACGGCAAGGTCGACGCGGCCACCATCGCCGACCGTATCCTCGACGCGGCGATCGCCAAAGGTCACATCAAGGGTGATCAAATCGAAGTCGTATGGCGTTCAGCGCCGATTCCGGAGTCACCGATGGTCTGGCGGAAAGACCTGTCGCCCGAGCTCAAGGCGAGGGTGAAGGCCGCCTTCCTCGCCATCAACGATCTCAATTGGTCCGACCAGGGTAAACTAAACGGTTTCAAGGAAACCAACGACCAAGCCTACGACGTCGTGCGTGACACCGCCAAGCTCGCCAACATCGACCTCAAGAAACAGAAATAGGGCGATGATCGAGATCCGAGGCCTTGCCAAATCCTACGGCGCTCATCAAGCGCTGAAGGGCATCACGCTCTCGATCCGGCCTGGGGAGTTCGTCGTCGTGCTGGGTCCTTCGGGCGCCGGCAAGTCGACGCTGCTGCGTTGCATCAATCGGTTGGCTACGCCAACGGCCGGTGACATCGTGGTCGACGGCACGCCGTTCCGCTCGAGCGCGCGCGACCTGCGTCTGCTGCGGCGCAACGTCGCCATGATCTTCCAACAGCACAACCTCGTGAAACGGTTGAGCGTCCTGAAGAACGTGCTGGTCGGCCGCATGGCCGACTTGTCGCCGATTTTGAGCAGCTTACAGCTCTTCCCTGAGGCCGACGTCAAGATCGCGCGTCACTGCCTCGAACAGGTCGCCATGGCCCACAAGGCGGACAGCCGCGCCGACGCGCTGTCTGGCGGTGAGCAACAGCGTGTCGGCATCGCTCGGGCGCTGGCTCAACAGCCGAAGTTCATGCTGGCCGACGAGCCGGTGGCGAGCCTCGATCCCAAGACGTCGCGCATCGTGCTGAGCTATCTGAAGAAGAGCTGCAAGGAATCGAACATCGCCGTGCTCTGCAATCTGCATCAGATCGACTATGCGTTGGAATTCGGTGAGCGCATTGTCGGCCTCTCCGCCGGCGAGGTCGTCTATGATGGCCCGCCGAGCGGCGTGTCGGGCGACGTGATCCGCCGCATCTATCCCGGTCTCGACGACCCCAATGTGCTCGATGCCGCGCAGCGCCTCACAGAGCGTCGGCGCGCCGCCGCCGAATCCGTCATCGCCGCCGAAGCCGCCGAGGAAAGGGCCTGACCATGTCCCTGCAGTTCGTTGTCACTCGGCCACGCGGTCCGCTCGGCTGGTGGATCCTCATTCCCTTCATTGGCGCCTCGATCGCCGTGCTGTGGTGGTCTGCAGTCGGCACAAAGCTCAGCGTATCGGACTTCATCTCCGGCCTGCCGTGGATCGCCGACTTTCTCGGCCGCATGCTGCCGCCCAATTTCGCCTTCATGGAAAAGCTGATCAAGCCGGCCGTGGAGACCGTGCAAATCGCCCTTTGGGGCACGCTTCTGGGCATCGTCCTTGCGCTACCGGTCTGCTTCTTTGCGGCTCGCAACCTCTCGCCCTACGCCTGGGTGTTTCATGGGTTGCGCCAGGTGCTGAACGTGATGCGCGGCATCAACGAAATCATCCTGGCTTTGATCTTCGTCGCGGCGGTCGGCCTCGGCCCGTTTGCCGGTGTCCTGGCGATCGCCCTGCATGGCGCCGGAATGCTGGGCAAGTTCTTCGCCGAGGCGATCGAGGAAATCGACGAAGGCCCGCTCGACGCCCTGCGAGCGGCCGGTGCCGGCACACTGCAGCGCATCGTGTTCGGCGTGCTGCCGCAAGTCCTGCCGGCCTGGATCGGCGTCGTTCTCTACCGGTTCGAGACTAATATCCGCGTCTCGACGGTGCTCGGCATGGTCGGCGCCGGCGGCATCGGCTTCGAGCTGATCAGCTCGATGAAGCTGTTCGCCTACGAAGACACTGCCGCCTGCGTGATCGTGATCCTGGTCTTGGTCCTGGCAGCCGACCTTCTGTCATCGAAGCTCCGCGCCATGATTCGCTGAAGAAGCGTCCTGCCAGTCGAGGCCGATATCGAGCACCTGAGCGCTGTGCGTCAGCCAACCAGCCGAGATGAGATCAACGCCACTCGCCGCAACAGCCGGTGCAGTGACAGGGGTGATACGCCCCGACGCTTCGGCAACCGCGCGCCCGGCGATATGGCGCACCGCTTCGGCCAGCGTGTCGGGGGCCATGTTGTCGAGCAACATGGCATCGGCCTTCTCGGCCAGCGCCTCATCGAGCTGATCGAGCCGGTCGATCTCGACCTCGACTTTGACCAGGTGGCCGACGCCGGCCCGCGCGGCACGGATCGCCGCCGCGACGCCGCCCGCCGCAGCCACATGGTTGTCCTTGATCAGCACGGCATCGTCGAGGCCGAAGCGGTGATTGACGCCGCCGCCGGCCCGCACGGCGTATTTCTGTAATGCCCGTAGGCCGGGCAAAGTCTTGCGCGTGCAGCAGATGCGCGTCTTGTGGCCGCGCACCGCCTCGACCAGCGTCGCGGTTGCCGTCGCCACGCCGCTGAGATGGCCGAGAAAGTTCAGTGCCACCCGCTCCGCCGTGAGCATGCTGCGTGCCGCACCGGCAATGACGGCGATGCAGTCGCCCTGCTCGACCCGGCTGCCGTCCGGCCGATCGACGCGGACCTCGATCGTGGGATCGACCAGGCGAAAGGCGAGTGCCGCCAGGTCGAGACCGGCCACGGTGCCAGGTTGTCGCGCCACCAGCGCGGTTTTCGCCTTGAGCGTGGCGGGTACGATGGAATCGGTGGTGAGATCGCCGGCCCGGCCGAGATCCTCCAGCAGGGCGGCGCGCACCGGCGCCTCGATCAGCAGCAGCGGCAAGGGCGAGAGCGTCATGGCTCATGCTCCGATGACAAGAGGTCGCGGGACGGCGGCAAGTGGTGCGGCGCCGCAGACAAGGCGTGTCCCTGTGTCGTGGACGCGCTGCACCAGCCGACGCGCCCAGGCAGGCGACGTGCGCGGAAAGTCACGGCGCCAATGCCCGCCACGGCTTTCCTCGCGGGCCAGCGCCGCCGTGGCGATCATGAGCGCGACCAAGGCGGGATCGGCCGCGCTGCCGCCCTTGAAGGCGAGCGGCTGCAAGCGATCGATTGCCCCCTGCAGCGCGTCGCGATCGCGTGCAACGCCCAACGTGCCGCTGACCAGGCCGCGCAAAGATTCAGCGCGTGGCGCGGCTGGCAGGGCTACCGGGCGCTGTCCCGGCGTCGGCGCTTCTTGCGTGCCGGCAATGCTTGCCGCCACCGCCCCCGCCATCACGACCGCCTCGAGCAGCGAATTGCTGGCCAGGCGATTGGCGCCGTGCAGGCCCGTCGCCGCCGCCTCGCCGCAAGCCCATAGGCCTTCGACGGTGCTGCGACCCTCGGCGTCCACGGCGATGCCGCCCATGTGATAGTGAACGGCCGGCCGCACCGGAATCGGCTGGCGCGCGGGATCGATGCCGACGGAACAGCACCGTGCGGCGATACGCGGGAAGCGATCAGTGAAGCCCGCGCCGAGTGCCGCGCGGGCATCGAGGAAGACGCGATGGCCGACCGCCATGCGAGCTGCGACGGCACGTGAGACGACATCGCGCGGCTCGAGCTCGCCCCGGCCGTTGCCTGCCATGAAGCGCGCACCGGTCTCGTCGATCAGCACCGCGCCTTCGCCGCGCACCGCCTCGCTGACCAGCGGCATGGGGTCGAGCCCGATGTCGAGCGCCGTCGGATGGAACTGCACGAACTCCATGTCGGCGAGCGCCGCGCCGGCGCGTGCCGCCAGCGCCAGTCCCTGGCCCACGGCGCTCAGCGGGTTGGTGGTGTGGGCGAAGAGCCCGCCCAGGCCACCGGTTGCCAGCACGACGTGACGGCTGGGCAGCAGGCAGGCCTCGGACCGACCGGCCGCCAGCACCCCGGCGACGCCGCGGTCGTCGACCAGCAGGCGGCGCGCCTCCAGTCCCTCGATCACTGCGATCGAGGGCGTCGCTCGCACCGCAGCCACCAAGGCGGTCATGATGGCGGCTCCGGTGCCGTCGCCGGTGACGTGGACGATGCGGCGGCGGGTATGGGCCGCTTCCAGGCCAAGCACGAGGCGACCTGACGCGTCGCGATCGAAGGCAACGCCGTGGCGCTCCAGCTCGACAATGGCGGCGGGTGCTGCGGTGGCGATGCGGTTGGCCACGACAGGATCGCAGAGCCCGTCGCCTGCCGCCAAAGTGTCGGCTGCGTGGAGCGACGGACGGTCATCGTCGCCCACGGCAGCTGCGATGCCGCCTTGCGCCCAGGCCGAAGCGGCGCCTTCAGTCAGCGGCACCTTGGCAAGCAGGACGACAGGCTGCGGAGCGAGTCTGAGCGCCGTCATCAGGCCAGCGAGCCCGCCACCGACGACGATGGGACAGCCGGCGTGGCCAGAGTTTCCGATCTGCATGGTCCGTCCCCCTCAGCGAACGGCGAGCATGCGCTCGACAGCGCGACGTGCCGCGGCAGCGACGGCGGGATCTACGGTCACCTCGTGCCGCATGGTCTCCAATGCCCGGCGGATCTTGGCCAGGGTGATCCGCTTCATGTGCGGGCAAAGATTGCAGGGCCGCACGAAGTCGACGTCGGGATTGAGCGCGGCGACATTGTCGCTCATCGAGCATTCGGTCATCAGCACGACACGGCCCGGCTTCTCGCGCGTCACGTAGTCGGCCATCGCCGCCGTGGAGCCGGCAAAGTCGGCCTCAGCGACGACCTCGGGCGGACACTCCGGATGGGCCAATACGACGATGCCGGGATGGCCGGCGCGCAACAGGCGCACGTCCTTGGCGGAGAAGCGCTCGTGGACCTCGCAGTGGCCCGCCCAGGTGACGATCTCGACGTTGGTCTCCTTGGCGATGTTCTGCGCGAGGTATTCGTCGGGCAGCATGATCACCTTGGGCACGCCCAGGCTCTCGACGATCTTTCGGGCATTGCTCGAAGTGCAGCAGATATCGCTCTCGGCCTTCACCGCCGCCGAGGTGTTGACGTACGTCACCACCGGCACGCCGGGCCAGCGCTGGCGCAGCAGGCGGACGTCCGCCGCCGTGATCGAGGCGGCAAGCGAGCAGCCGGCGCGCAGGTCGGGGATCAGCACGCGCTTGGCAGGGTTGAGGAGCTTGGCGGTCTCGGCCATGAAGTGAACGCCCGCCAGCACGATCACCTCGGCATCGACTTTCATGGCCTCGCGCGCCAGGGCCAGGCTGTCGCCGACGATGTCAGCCACGCCGTGGAAGATCTCGGGTGTCTGGTAGTTATGGGCAAGAACGACGGCTTTTCTTTCACGCTTCAGCCGGTTGATGGCATCGACATCGGGAGCGAACTCCGACCATTCGGCCGGCAGGATCACCGACTTGACCCGGTCATAGAGTTGGTCGGCCGGTGCAATGATTGTCATATGACACCTATATGCTCTTTATGAGTATATTAATGCTAATTGTGAGCATAAGAGAAGTCAAGGGTGCTCACTATGAGCATTTCACCTGACTTCAGCGGGTGCTAAGCGCGCGCGAGCGGCAGTTTGGAACCGGCCACGGCCCGCTCGAGCACGATTTCGCGCCGGAACCGATAGAGCTTGGCCGGCCGGCCGCCGGTGTCGGCCGTCATGGCACCGGTCTCCTCGACCAACCACTGCTGCTCGACCAAACGACGGAAATTCTGCTTGTGCAGGAGGCGCCCCGCCAGCGCTTCGACGGCACGCTGAAGTTGGCCCAAGGTGAAGTCCGGCGGCATCAGTTCGAAGACGACCGGGCGGTACTTGATCTTGGCCCTGAGCCGCGCGATGCCGGTGGCGAGGATGCGCCGATGGTCGTAGCGCATGGGCTCGCCCGGCACCGGATCGACGATGGCGTCGCGCGGCCGGCTGGCCTCCGGCACCAAGCCCGCCTCGTAGAGCAGTTCATAGCGCTGCAGGGCGAGTTCCTCGTTCCAGCTGGAAACATCGAAGTTGCCCTCGACCCTTTGCTGGCGCCGGCGCTTGGCGTCGTCGGAAGCAGCCTCGACCCAGCTCTTGAGCCGCGGCAGGACGGTGCGTGTCAGGATCTTCGGCGGACCTTCTCGCCAGTCCTCCCAAGGAAAGTAACGATAGAAGCTCTGCCAGCCGAGTTCGTGCTGGCCGGCGGCAGCGCGTTCGCGCGTCAGCCCAAGATACGAGATCGATACGATGCGATAGCCCAATGTCGATTCGCGGTAGCGATCGGCGAAGGTATAGAGCTGCTCGACATAGCCCAACGGATGATGGGTCTGGTGCTCGACCCAAGCGCGCACACCGGCCTGCAGAGTGGGATGATCGCTTTCGAAAGGGCCGGACGGCAGCAGGGCGCCGTTCTCCAGAGTGAGGACCTGCGGTTCATCGCCGATCAACGCGACCAGCACGGCATTGAGCTCGACGGCGACAGGACGAGGTTCGGCGACCATCATGGGCCTACCGCTCGGCCGACAAGCCGAGACACCGGGCCGCGACGCGTGGTGACGATCTGCTCGCCGCGATCTGCACACTCGAGCAGGGCGGAGAAGTCGATCCTGGCGTCGAGCGAACCGATGGTCGCCATGGGATTTCGGCCATCGAGCTAGTCTATCGCAGAGGCTGGATTTTCCAAGGAACCACAAAGACTTATGAGTCGAGCCCGTTGCCACCGTAGAGCCATTCCAGCGTGTCCAGCCACTCAGCCTGGGTCTTGCCACTCATGATGGCATTGCGCAGAGCGGCGCGCGGGCCCGCGGGGTGGTAGACGTGGTCGCCCATGGCGCGCGACATCAGCTGCAGGCGTGTCGTACGCAAGACACGTCGGTCACGATAGGTAGCAAGACCTTCTTCCGGCGTCTCGGTGCGATGGAGCGAGTCGGCCAAACAGACGGCATCTTCTATCGCCATGCAGGCGCCCTGCGCCATGTACTGCAACATTGGATGCGCGGCGTCACCCAACAATGCCACGCGGCCGTCGAGCCACCTGTCCGTCGGCTCACGATCGCACAGCACCCACATGCGCCAATCCTTGCCATGACTGATGATGCTCTGCGCACGCGCGCAGACATGGGAGAAGCCCTTGCGCACCTCCTCGGTGGGCACCGGCTTGCCGGCCACCGGCTCGGGAGCATCGCTATGATAAGTCACGACCAGGTTGAAGACCTTCCAGCCCGATAGCGGGTAGTGGACGATGTGGCACTTCGGTCCGGCCCACAGCGTGGCGGCGTTCCAGCGCAAATCCTCCGGCATGCGCTCGGTCGGAATCACCGAGCGATAGGTCGTGTGTCCCGAGACGCGTGGCGGGCCGTCGGCCGTAACCTGCCGACGGATGTTCGACCACAATCCGTCGGCGCCGATCAGAGCCGCGCCGCGGACCTCGCCGCCGCTTGCAAGCCGCGCTGCGACACTGCTGCCGTCCTGAGCGTAGCCCACGATCTCGGCGCTGGTGCGCAGCTCGATCAGCGCGCTGTCGCGACAGCCCTGCAGCAACACGCCATGCAGGTCGCCGCGATGAACGACGGCGTAGGGATTGCCGAAGCGTGCGCGGAATGCTTGGCCGAGATCGATACGTGTGATCTCGCCGTCCGCCAGGGCATCCATCAGCCGCAGCTGGTCGATATAGACCGCCATACCACGCGCCGCCTCGCCGACGCCCAGGCGATCAAAGCAGTGGAAGGCGTTGGGTCCGAGCTGGATGCCGGCGCCGATCTCGCCGAGCTGCGCGGCCTTCTCCAGCACCAGCGAGGCCATGCCCTTCTGCGCCAAGGCAAGCGCTGCGGCGAGCCCGCCGATGCCGCCGCCGGCAATCAGGATCCTATCGTGGGCCACCGACGACCTTGTCGTCATGAAGCTTGCCGATCTCGCGATCCGACAGACCTAGGATGCCCGACAGGATCTCGTCCGTATGCTGGCCGAGCAGGGGCGCGGGGCGGGGCGGCTCGCGCGTCACGGCGCCGAACTGCAGCGGGGTCGCCGCCACCGGATAGCGGCCAATGCCCGGCTGGTCGACGATCGTGAACATCGGATTGTCGAGTACGTTCGTCTTGTCGGCGGCAAGCTCGCGGAAGCTTTGATAGGGCGCCCACAGAGCACCCGCCTTCTTGAGCGCCGCCGCTACGTCGGCAGCGTTCAACGACGCCACCCATGGCTCGATGACGGCACAAAGCTCGGTGCGCGCCTGCCAACGGCCGGCGTCGGTCTTGAGATCGACGCCCTTGGCCACTTCGATCTTCTCGAAGGCCTCGACAAAACCGCCGGCGGCCGCCAGGGCATCGACGTGGCGGTCAGAGAAGATGCAGATCATGACGAAGCGGCCATCCTTGGTTCTGAAATCGCGCCCGAAGGTGCCAAAAATCTCATTGCCGAACCGCGGGCGGTCGACATCGTTGATGGCAGCCTCGCCGATGTAGCCCAGCGCCGAGGTGGCGGCGAGCGCCATATCCTGCAGCGGCAGCACGATGCGCTGGCCCTGGCCGGTCATCCGTCGGTGCCGCTCGGCCACGACGATTGCCAGCGCTCCGGCGTAAGCGGTCGCAAGATCCCAAGGTGGCGCCACGGCATTCACCGGACCGCGATGGCCGACCGGGCCGGTGACCATGGGAAAGCCGGTGATGGCGTTCACCGTGTAGTCGACATGCGCACCGCCATCGCGCGCACCGACGATGTTGAGGGCGATCAGGTCGGCGCGCTTCTTCGACAGCTCCTCGTAGGAAAGCCAGCCACGGGCCGGCATGTTGGTCGTGAAGATGCCAGCGCCCTCGCCCGGTGCGGTGATCAGGGCTGTCAGCAGCTCGCGGCCACGCGGGCTGCGCAGATCGACGGCGATCGAGCGCTTGCCCTTGTTGAGGCCAGCCCAGTAGATCGACCGGCCGTCTTCGGTGATCGGCCAGCGGTCGTTATCGAGGCCGCCCTTGATGTCGTCGAAGCGGATCACGTCGGCGCCGAGCTGCGCCAACGTCATGCCGCCCAGAGGGGCGGCGATGAACGCCGAGCCCTCGACGATGCGAAGGCCGGTCAGAATTCCTGTCATCGTGCGCTTCCCGTCGTCTTCAGCTTACTCTCTGATGCCGCTTGATGTCGGCAAGGTTGTTCCGGCGCTTGTCCAACCACCATCCGTACTCGGGCGTCCACATGTCGAAAGCATCATCGCAGCCCAGTTCCTGAGCGGCGTGCAGGGCCCAGAACGGGTCGTACAGCGCCTGCCGGCCGATCGCGATCAGGTCGGCGTCGCCCGCCTGCAGGATCGCTTCGGCCTGCGGACCATCGAGGATCAGGCCCACCGCCATGGTCGAGATACCTGCTTGACGCTTCACCGCCGCGGCGAACGGCACTTGGAAGCCGAGGGTGCGCTTGACCGGCAGCGCGGTCGACAGGCCCGTCAGGCCGCCCGAGGAGCAGTCGATCACGTCGACGCCCAGCTCCTTCAGCGCCTTGGCGAAGATCACCGTGTCGTCGACCTCCCAGCCGCCTGCGCCATCCACCGCCGAGACGCGGATGAACATCGGCTTGTGGGCGGGCCAGCTTTCGCGCACTGCGCGGGCGGCGGCGAGAGGAAAGCGCATGCGGCCGGCACGATCGCCGCCATACTGGTCGTTGCGCTTGTTGCTGACCGGCGACAGGAACTCGGCCAGCAGATAGCCGTGCGCGCCGTGGATTTCGATCACGTCATAGCCCGCCGCATCAGCGCGGCGCGCCGCCTCGCCGAACTTCCCGACCAGGGCTTCGATCTCGGCGGCCTCGAGTTGGCGCGGCACCAACCAGCCCTCGCCGGCCGGCAGTGCGGAGGGACCTACCACCTGCCATTTCTGCCAACCTGCTCCCTCGGGCCCGAGCTGGCCGGGCTTGTCGAACGAACGCGGCGTGCTGCCCTTGCGGCCGGAATGGGTGATCTGGGTGGCGGCAAGCGCACCTTCCTGCTTGAGGAATCGCACCAGCCGCTTGTGGCCTTCGACCTGCCGGTCGTCCCACAGGCCGAGATCGCCTTGCGTGACCCGTCCGCGCGGCTCGACGGCGCAATTCTCGGTGAACACGATCCCGAACTTACCCAAGGCGAACTTGCCGAGATGCACCAGGTGATAGTCGTTCACCTGACCGTCCGTTGCCCGATACTGCACCATCGGCGACACGACGCAGCGGTTGGGCGCTGTAACGCCGCGCAGCGGCAAGGGCGAGAAGAGGAGCGGTTTCTGCAAGGGTCGGTCTCCGCGACGGGATGGCTTGTCGAGCCCCGAACATAGACCGACGGCCCGGCTGCGGCCTATCCTGCCGCCATGTTTGACCTCGTCATCCGAAACGGCACGGTGATCGACGGCAGCGGCGCCCCGCGGCGGGTCGCCGACGTGGCCGTGGACGCCGGCAGGATCGCCGCCGTCGGTCCTCGGCTGGGCACCGGCCGACGCGACATCGACGCCGACGGTCTGATCGTCACGCCGGGCTTCGTCGACATCCACACCCACTATGACGGCCAGGCGACCTGGGATCCGTTCGTCACGCCATCGTCGTGGCATGGCGTGACGACCACGGTGTTCGGCAATTGCGGCGTCGGCTTCGCGCCGGTGCGACCGGGCCAGTCGCCCTATCTCGTCAATCTGATGGAAGGCGTCGAGGACATCCCTGGCACGGTGCTGGCCGAAGGCGTCAAGTTCGACTGGGAGTCCTTTCCCGACTATCTCGATGCGCTTGCGGCGATGAGCCGTTCCGTCGATGTGGCCGCCCAGCTCCCGCACGGCGCGCTGCGTTTCTACGTCATGGGCGATCGCGGCGCCGATCACGCCGAGGCACCGACCGAGCGCGAGATCGAGGAGATGGCGCGGCTCACCGAGCAGGCGCTACGCGCCGGTGCACTGGGTTTCACGACCTCACGCACGACCAAACACAAGGCGAAGGACGGCCGTTTCACGCCCTCGCTCAGCGCCTGCGAAGCCGAGCTCCTGGGCATCGCCCAAGGGATGAAACGCGCCGGACGCGGCGTGCTGCAGGTCAACTCCGACTTTGGCCCTGGCGAATTCGAGGCGTTGTCAGCGGCGGCGGCATTAGCCGGGCGGCCGCTGTCCTGCCTGCTGGTCCAAGTCGATGCCCAACCGACCTTGTGGCGCGAGACGCTCGACCAGATTCACGCCGTCCGGCAAACCGGCCGTGCCGCCAACGCCCAGGTGGGCTCGCGGCCGATCGGCGTTCTGATGGGGCTCGAGACGACGGTCCATCCTTTCGTCGCCCATCCGGCCTGGCTCGAGTTGCGCAAGCTCACGCCCGCCCAGCGCTACCGGCGGCTCGCCACCGACACCGAACTTCGCCGTCGATTGATCGAAGAGGAAGCGCCCAGCGGACCGCGCGCCGTCATGGCCGCCTCCTTCCACAAGATGTTCGTCGTCGGCGAGCGGCCCGACTACGAACCCGACGCCAACGACTCGATTGCAGCGATCGCCCGGCGCAGCGGCCGCCCACCCCGGGCCGTAGCCCTCGACGCGCTGATGGCGCACGACGGCAAAGGTCTGTTGATGCTGCCGTTCGAGAACTATGCCTATGGCAGTCTCGATGTCGTCCACGAGATGCTGACCGATCCGGCCACGGTGCTGGGCGTGGCCGACGGCGGCGCCCATGTCGGCGTGATCTGCGATGCCTCATCGCCGACTTCTTTGCTCGCGCTATGGGGCCGTGACCGCCGGCGCGGCCCGAAGCTTGCCTTGGAATTTCTGGTCGCCAAGCAGACGCACGGCACCGCCGAAGCCTACGGGCTTCGCGACCGCGGCCTGCTGGCGCCGGGCCACAAGGCAGACATCAATGTGATCGACTTCAACGCCCTCGCGCTCGAGCGGCCCGAGGTGATCTACGATCTGCCGGCCGGCGGCCGCCGCTTGATCCAGCGGGCGACCGGCTATCGCCATACCTTCAACGCCGGCATCGAAACGGTGAGCAACGACGAGCTGACCGGGGAACTGCCGGGCCGGCTGGTGCGAGGGGCTCAGACCGTCATGTGACGGCGTACCGTGTCGATATCGAAAGCCTCGCGAGTACCTTTCATCACGATCTCGCCGCGGTCCATCACCGCGAAGTCGTCGGCGAGCTCGTGGGCGAAGTCGAGATACTGCTCGACCAGCAGGATCGCCATGTCGCGCCGCTGGCGCAGGAAGGTGATGGCACGGCCGATATCCTTGATGACCGACGGCTGGATGCCCTCGGTCGGCTCGTCGAGCACCAGGAGCTTGGGCCGCATGGTGAGGGCGCGGCCGATCGCGAGCTGCTGCTGCTGACCGCCCGACAGATCGCCGCCGCGCCGCCGCAACATAGAGGCGAGCACGGGGAAGAGCTCGAACACCTCGTCGGGGATCTTCTTCTGATCGCGGCCGAGCGGTGCGAATCCGGTCTCAAGATTTTCCTTCACCGTCAGCAGCGGGAAGATCTCGCGACCTTGCGGCACCAACGCCACGCCGCGCCTGGCCCGCTCATAGGGCGGTAGGCGCGAGACGTCGTGGCCGTCGAGCACGATCGAGCCCGCGGCGATTGGCTGCAAGCCGCAGATGGCCCTCAGCAGGCTGGTCTTGCCGACGCCGTTGCGGCCAAGCAGGCAGGTCACGCGGCCGACGGCTGCGCCAAGCGACACCAAACGCAAAGCCTGGGCGGCGCCGTAGGACAGGTCGACGTTCTGGACCGAGAGCATGATCAGCGCCCGAGATAGACTTCGACGACGCGCGGATCGGCGCTCACCTGGTCGAAGGTGCCTTCAGCCAGCATGGAACCCTCATGCAGCACCGTCACCTTGACGCCGAGCGCACGCACGAAACTCATGTCGTGCTCGACCACGACGACCGAATGCGTCTTGTTGATCTCGCGCAGCACCTGGGCGGTCGTCTCGGTCTCGACATCGGTCATGCCGGCGACCGGCTCGTCGACCAGCAGCAGCTTGGGGTCTTGGGCGAGCAGCATGCCGATCTCCAGCCACTGCTTCTGACCGTGGCTGAGACGCGCCGCCAGCATGTTCTGCTGCGCTTCCATACGGACGATCGACAGGATCTCGTTCAGCCGGTCATTCTCGAGCTTGGTCGGCGATGCCAGCAGAAGCTTGTACCAGCTGCGCAAGCCCGCCAGCGCCAACAGGAGGTTGTCGCGCACCGTGTGATTCTCGAACACGGTGGGCTTCTGGAACTTGCGTCCGATGCCCAACGTGGCGATGTCGGCCTCGTCGAGCTTGGTGAGGTCGGCCTTGCCGTCGAACACGACCTCGCCTTCGTCCGGTCGGGTCTTGCCGGTCACCACGTCCATCATGGTCGTCTTGCCGGCGCCGTTGGGGCCGATGATGGCCCGCATCTCACCCGGTTCGACCAGCAGCGAGAGGTTGCTCAGCGCCTCGAATCCGTCGAACGACACCGTCACACCGCTGAGATAGAGCAGCGCCGAGGTGCTTCTCTGATCGGCCATGCTCATGCTGGGACTCTCGCCTTTCGCGTGACGCCACGCGACCGGACCTGCGACCACAGGCCGACCACACCCTTCGGCAGGAACAAGGTGACGGCAACGAACAGCGTGCCCAGCGCGAACAGCCAGACCTCGGGCAGTGCACCCGTGAGGTAGGTCTTGCCCCAGTTGACCAGGAACGCGCCGATCACCGGCCCGATCAGCGTGCCGCGGCCGCCCACTGCCACCCAGATCACCGCTTCGATCGAGTTGGCCGGCGAGAATTCGCTGGGATTGATGATGCCGACCTGCGGCACGTAGATCGCGCCCGCGACGCCTGCCATGGCCGCCGACAGCACGAACACGAAGAGCTTGTAGCCCTCGACGCGATAACCGAGGAAGCGCATGCGGCTCTCGGCGTCGCGCACCGCGGTCAGTGCCTTGCCGAAGCGTGAGCCCACGACGGCAGCCGAGATCACCAGGCCCAGCGCCAGGGCCAGCGCGGACGCGAAGCACAGCGCTGCGCGCGTACTGTCGGCTTGCACCGAGAAGCCCAAAATGTCCTTGAAGTCGGTCATGCCGTTGTTGCCGCCAAGACCCATATCGTTGCGGAAGAAGGCCAGCATCAGCGCGAAGGTCATGGCCTGGGTGATGATCGAGAGGTAGACGCCGGTGACACGGCTTCTGAAGGCGAACCAGCCGAGCGCCAACGCCAGCAGGCTCGGCACCACGACGATCATGATGGCGGCGAACCAGAACTGATCGAAACCGTGCCAAAACCAGGGCAGCTCCTTGTAGTTCAGGAACACCATGAAGTCGGGCAGGATCGGGTTGCCGTAGACGCCGCGGCTGCCGATCTGACGCAAGAGATACATACCCATGCAGTAGCCGCCCAGTGCGAAGAAAGCGCCGTGACCGAGCGAGAGAATGCCGCAGAATCCCCACACCAGGTCGACCGCCAGCGCCAACAGCGCATAGCAGAGATATTTGCCAATGAGCTGGAGCATCCAGGCTGGTACGTGCAGCGGCTGGCTCGGCGGCACGAGCTGATTGAGCACGGGCAGAGCGACCCCGACCAGCAGCACCAACAATACGAACAGGCGCAGGTTGCGGCTCAGCCCTTGCCAGAGGAAACGCGTGATCATTCGACGGCCCGCCCCTTGAGCGCAAACAGACCGCGCGGCCGCCGTTGGATGAACAAGATGATGAACACCAGCACCAGGATCTTGCCGAGCACGGCGCCGGCGTAGGGCTCGAGGAACTTGTTGACGATACCGAGCGAGAGCGCGCCGACCAGCGTGCCGAACAGATTGCCCACGCCGCCGAACACCACAACCATGAAGGAGTCGATGATGTAGCCCTGCCCCAGATTGGGACTGACGTTGTCGATTTGGCTCAGCGCCACGCCGGCAAGGCCTGCGATGCCGGAGCCCAGACCAAAGGTCAGCGCATCGACACGAGGCGTGCGGATGCCCATCGCCGACGCCATCGGCCGGTTCTGCGTGACGGCGCGCATGTACAGGCCAAGCGGCGTCTTGCGCAACACCAGGATCAGAGCGGCGAACACCACCAGTGCAAAGATCACGATCCACAGACGGCTGTAGGTGACGGTGATCTGGCCGACCTGAAAGGCGCCCGACATCCACGACGGCGCCCCGACCTCACGGTTGGTCGGGCCGAAGATCGAGCGCACCGCCTGCTGCAGGACCAGCGACAGGCCCCAGGTGGCGAGCAAGGTTTCGAGCGGCCGGCCGTAGAGGAAGCGGATGACGCCGCGCTCGATCGCGATGCCGACCGCACCGGCGACCAGGAAGGCCAGCGGCAGGGCGATCAGCAGCGAGGCGTCGAACAGGTGCGGGGCGGAGGTGCGGATCACGTCCTGCACCACGAAGGTCGTGTAGGCGCCCAGCATCACCATCTCGCCGTGCGCCATGTTGATGACGCCCATGGTGCCGAAGGTGATGGCAAGCCCGATTGCCGCCAGCAGCAGAACCGAGCCCAGCGAGATGCCGTACCAGACGTTCTGAGCCGCCTCCCAGACGGCAAGTGTCTGGCGCACCGAAGCCGACGCGTCCGCCGCGGCCACCTTGATCTCGGGATCGGTCGCGACGTTGGCTGCCGCCTGCAGGGCGCTCAACGCATCGCGGTCGCTGCGGTCGCGCAGCACCTGCAACGCCGCGAGCTTGTCGGCCTTGGATGCATCCGATGCCAGCACCACCGCGGCACGGGCTTGGCTGAAGGCGGCCTTGACGCGAACGTCCTTCTCGGCGGCGAGCGCGGCATCGAGGGCAGCGAGCGCCGCCGGATCGGGCCGCTTCAGCAGCGACTCGGCGGCGCCGCGGCGCACGCGCGGATCGGGATTCATCAAAGTGAGTGAACCGACCGCCGCGTCGATGACGCCGCGCAGCCGATTGTTGACCCGCACGCGGTCGAGTTCGGCCTCGATCGCGCTGCCTGCAGCCTTGCCGGTCACGGCGTCGGTCAGGACAAGCTGATTGCCCTCGGACTTGGCGATGACCACGACCTTGTCGGCCTTGCGCACATAGAGCCGGCCCGCGCCCAACGCCTCAAGGATCGGCGCCGCGCGCGCATCGCCCGAGGCCGCCAGCGCACCGATCGCCGCTTCACGTTCGCCGAAACCGCCGACGGTTAGGTTGGCGACCAGGGCCGTCAGATCGGCCGCCATCGTCGCCGTGCCGATCGACAGGGCGGTCAGCGCCGAGAGCAGCACCGCTAGCCTGCGCAGAAGGTTCATGGTCGAGGACTGGCCTGGAGATGGGAACGGGGCGACCAGTCAGTCGCCCCGTCCTGCCGGTTGTCGAATGGCCTGGACGGACAGGCGTTCTACTTGCCCTTGCCGCCGCACTTGCCTGTGGCGGCGTTGAAGTTGCCGCAGTTCATCGGCTTGCGCCAATCGGCGATCAGATCCTTGGAGTCGGGCAAATAGGGCGACCACTCCTCGGCGACCACCGTGCCGGCCGTCTGCCACACCACGT
>Ga0194131_10001354_pt1 | contig 42085 bp, 39 predicted proteins | sample TA2KigO120mmetaG_FD_148631 | JGI IMG/M metagenome (GOLD analysis project Ga0194131, IMG submission 148631) | Freshwater microbial communities from Lake Tanganyika, Tanzania - TA2015053 Kigoma Offshore 120m | ecosystem: Environmental > Aquatic > Freshwater > Lake | place: Tanzania: Lake...
ATCAAAGGCTACCGTCACCTGCCGCAGTTGCGCAAGGCCCTTCAGGCTGAGATCGGGAGGGCCGAGAACTCGGAGGGAACCCGCGTTGCGTGATGACTGCATCGGGGCCGCTTCGGAATTTCAACTAAGAATGGCATTGACTCCACTTCGGGCCGTTTCGACAAGGAGACATCCGGCATTCTCTGTCCGATATAGGGAAAGCAGCGCGGTTGCTTAGCTACTCACCAACCCATACCGTGGCTCAGGGTCTGGACGAAGCGATCTCATGGTATGCGGCTTCGTTGGGAGCGAAATAGGCACAGCCCTCTTCTTGAGGGCCTTTGTGCCTGCATCGATACCCTCTTGACAAACACCTGCAGTTGGACCTCGCGGTAAGTATCTTTCACGGCCCTCATGGAGCATTCTGTTTCTGGCCCCCTGTAGCAGCCAGACTTAGCAATATCAAGGTGTTGTGAGACAGAACAGATTTTTGCTGGTTGCACCGGGTGCCATGCTCCAGAAGGCCGCAAACCTTAAAGGAAACCATTCAAAAGTAACTCTTACTTTTCCCTTGACTGCATCCTTCCGACATGTTCAAATCGTGAACTCCGAACATAAAATGTAAGACTCTACATGGACTTACAGTCTCGTCGGGATCTTCAACTTCTCAGTGAAGTTGAAAAGGGTGGCTCTGTCACCCAGCGCACGCTGGCTAAGAGCCTTGGCGTTGCGCTCGGGTTGACGAACCTCTGCCTCAAGCGGCTCGCCCACAAAGGCTACATCAAGATCACCACCATTCCAAGAAACCGCATCAAGTACCTGCTTACGCCGCGCGGGGTCGCCGAAAAGTCACGCCTCACCTACCAGTACATGCAGTACTCCCTGTTCTATTACCGGGATGTACGGCAACGGCTGAAGCAGGTTCTTTTCACAGTGTCCCTCGCCGGGTCGAAGCGGCTCGCGATCTATGGAACGGGGGAACTGGCTGAGTTGGCATATCTAACTCTTCAAGAGATGGATCTGACGCTGGTCGGGTTTGTCGACGGCAAGCAGGAAACGCGATTTCTCTCATATCCCGTTTCTCCGGTGGAAGAGCTACTCAACTGGGACTTTGACGCGCTCTTGATCGCCGAGCTGCAAGATCTTGACAAGGTCCTGGCCCGGCTTGCCCAGGAAAAGATTCCGCCCGAAAAGGTCATCACGCTGCTTCCCCAGGGCACCCTAAGCTTCACCAAAGGGTGATCCGAACAGACATACTCTCCTGAAACTCGAGGCGAGAGTCGCTGTCGTAGGGAGAGGTTGATTTTTAGTCCGCTGTAAGTGAGAGGGCGGAGCTATGCCTGATCGAAAAGTGTTTGCCGGCAGTACAATGCTTCAGCCAGTAGATGGAAGGAAGGACCGCAAGGAAGAACTGGAGGTACAGTTATTCTCGGGGTATGGCGTTGGCCGGTCTCAGGACTCTATCGTGCGAAGCAGGTCTTAACTTCGTCCAAAGGAACCAGGCTCCTGCCGCCGCCAAGATGAGGAGCAGCGGTTGAGCCATGATCCGGTGTCGTCCTTCCACATAGGTCAGGCCGTGAATCACCGCCAAGAGAATGCAGGGAGTCAAGATAAAGAGCAACGCGTGCCGGGATTCTCGTCGAGCTTCATGAAAAGCAGACCAGGCACCGAACATTGCGAGGAGAAGCAGTCCAGCATGGAGGAATTTGTAGGCGACTTTCCATCCCTGTCCGATATGCGTGTAGTAGTTCATCCCATAGGTCGGCGTGAACCACCAAAAGTACCAAAACTTCGCCAGGACATGACGCGCGTAGCGCCACGGGTCTTCAGCGATGTAGCGCATCGCATCTTCCCTCAAGATGGCGTTCACTTGCAGCTCGCTGGTCGCTCCCTGCACGGCGAGCTGCAGCGAAGCCGGAGCGTGTTCAAATACAGGCCGTCCATCAAGCGCGATGGGCGTCCCAACACTATTCGCGTTGTTTCCAAACCAGAGCACTTCTCCACTATTGGCGGAAATGAACACGAACTGGTCCAAGAGCAGATAATTGCGCACCAGCCATGGGCTAATGACGATGAGCGAAACGACCACCGTCGCCGCAATCGGTTTGAGGATCGACCGGACATTCCGGCGCTGGATTATCAGCCACATGCCCAGCAGGCCGAACAGCATCACCAGATCAAGGCGAGTCAGAAGGCCCAGTCCAAGAACGACCCCGAGCATCATCGCGGTGCGCAGTTCTCGGGTTTCGACAAGGCGTTGGAACAATGCCAGACCCAAGATCAGCCAGAAACTGGCCAGCGTCATCACGTCCATCTTGTACGAATGGTACACAACGAGCCCGGGCTCAAGCGCGACAAATAGTGCTGTGAGCGTGGCAACTGATCGGCCAAACCAGGTAAGGGCAAGGCGATACGTCAGCCAGATAATGCCCAGCGCCAACCCGATATGGTAGCTGAAATACAGCACCTGATAGAGAGCACCATTTCCGCCGATGAGATGAAGGAAGGCGCAGACAAACGAGAACAGAGGCGGAACGAACGTATAGTACTGCGTATTCCAGCGGGCGATGACATATCCATGCCCGTTGAGAAGATTCTGTGCAAGCTCCTCATATTCCCATTGTTCGCCCTGCCAGTTGTGCGTGGAGAGATACAACATCAACGCCGTGAATCGAGTTGCAAAGCCGATGACCAGCAGGAGTGAAAGCGGAACGGCCTGCAGCAGCCCGTGCAGGAGCTTGTGAAGGGACCGGTCTGAAGGAATGGCGTGGTCGAATATCTGCATTCTGATGCGGGCCCAATGCTATACGGCCCTCACCCTTGTGTCAAATAGACAAAAATAGGATCCCCATCACGCCGGAACTCTCACTGGCACTCTGTTGAGCGACGCTCCTGTAGTTGCTGATACCGTTCGAATGGTTGTTCAGCGAATCCTTGGACACTCGTTGAACATCGCTGATGCCGAGGTGCCGCTTCGGCGGTTGGGTCTAGATTCTGCCGCTATGATCGACCTGATTCTTGCGCTGGAGGCGGAACTAAAAATACGAATTCGCGACGAGGAAATCGTACCAGAGCATTTCCGATCGTTAACGAGCATCGTGAAATATGTAGAAGGTAAATTGCCTTGAATCCCGCAGTGATGACCATTCCCGCCATTCTAGACCAGGCTGTCGAGCGGCCCGGTGATGGTCCCGCACTGGTGGGACAAGAAGGCACTCTGACGTATACCGGTGCATTCAAGGCCTCGCAAGCCTTGGCTGCTCGCCTGCAATGTCATGGATGCGTGCCGGGTGATCGGGTGTTGCTCGCCGCCGAAACCGGAATTTCCTACCTTGTCGGGCTGTGCGGGATCCTGCAGGCAGGAGGACTGGCTGTGCCGGTGAATCCGGCTGATCCTTTGGCCAGACGACAATGGATTGCCAAGGATGCCGGCTGCCAGTGGGCGGTGACTGCTGATCCAAGACTTGATGTCGGGCTAAATTCGGATCGAGTTCTTGCGGCCATGGATGAGGGACCTCCAGAAAGGCACGCTGGCTTTCAAAACATAAAACTCGACCCCGACGGGGAGGCGATGATCATTTACACGTCGGGGACAACTGGTCAACCCAAGGGAGTCGTCCTGACCCATCGGGGACTCCTCATCAATGCCGCCGATGTGGTGCAATATCTCAGGCTAAACTCTGCCGATAAAGTTCTAATCTTTCTTCCCACCGCCTATTCGTACACTCTGTCCCAACTGCTTACCGCCGTACTCGCTTCGGCACAGATCATCTTTCTTCCAAACATGTTTCATCCGACTTATTTCTCCCATTCGATCAAACGCCATGGGATCACAGGCTTCGGCGGGGTTCCGACGACGTTCAATCTACTTTGCGACTATCTTGAGAAAAAAAATGAAACACTCCCATCACTGCGATTTGTGATGAATGCCGGCGGGCCGTTATTGCCTTCGACGATGGCCAAATTGATCGCTCTCTTGCCTGGAGTTCAGATCTTCAACTGCTACGGCTGCACGGAAATCGGGCCGCGAGCCACATATCTGCCACCGGATGAAGTGGTGCGACGGCTTGGCTCTATTGGGAAGGCGTTGCCTTCGGTGCGATTACGTGTCGTCCAGGAGGATGGCACCGATGTTCAACCAGGTGGAATCGGCGAAATCGTACTGAAAGGCCCAACCTTAATGAAGGGATACTATTGCAACCCTGAGGCGACCGCGAGAGCCATTACATCGGAATACTTCTATACGGGTGATCTTGCGACAGTCGATGAAGACGGATTTGTGTATTTCAAAGGGCGAAAGGATGATGTCTTTCGGTCCGGAGATGCAAAAGTCAGTCCGGTCGAAGTCGAAGATGTCCTGCTACGTCATCCGGACATATTAGAAGCTGTAGTGGTCGGGATGCCCCATCAGACATTGGGAATGGTTCCCAAGGCGATTGTGGTAGCAAAGTCCGGGCGAAGTCTCGATGACTCAGAGATCCGTCGCTGGTGCATGAATCTATTGCCTCAACATTGCGTTCCCAAGGTTATTGAAATGAGAAACACCTTGGAGAAGAGCTTGACCGGTAAATTGTTACGTGTCGAAGCAGGCCAGCCTTGATGGGTACTTGTGAGACAAGATGGAAGGCATGGGAAGGTGACGAAATCCTTCCGCTCGACTTTCCTTCCAACTGGACAATCGAATCATTTGACATTGGCACTGTAGCACCGATGACCACCGCTCAGCTTCAAGTTTCTTTCGATCATCCGGTCGGTGTTGGGCCGATTGAGGATCGCTTTCTCAAGCGTGGACGTGTATGCATAGCTGTTGAGGATCTCACCCGTCCGCTTTACATCGGACATGTCCTCGAAGTGCTAACCGAACGCCTCCTTCGTCTCGGCTTCCGGGAGGAGGACATCCGCATCATGGTGAGCGTGGGCGCCCACCATCCAATGCTTCGGCCGGAGCAATTGCGGAAGTTCGGAGAGAGGATAGTCTCACGATTTGCCATTGAGAATCATCATCCGTACGTGGACTTGAAGGATTGCGGTATTTCCCAACGGGGGACCCCTGTTAAGATCAATCGAACATTTCTTGAGGCCGATTATCGAGTACTTTTGGGAAGCGTCCTTCCCCACCCTTATACCGGTTTCGGCGGAGGAGCCAAGCTGCTGATCCCTGGACTCGCTGGAATGGAGACGATCGAGGCTACTCATCGTGCTGCGGTGGGGGGAGTGAGCGGCGGTCTTGATAATACAGACACCAACCAGGTCCGCGCTGAGATCGAAGACTTAGCCCAAAAAATCGGGATTGACTGGTCGATCAATCTCATCGCAGGCCGAAATAGAAACCTCGTGGGCTGCGTAGCCGGCGATGTTGTCAAAGCCCATCGCCAGGCGGTTCAGATAGCGCGCGCGCTGTACGCGACCAGTCCGCCATCCCAGCCCTTCGATGTCGTAGTTCTGAATGCCTACCCCAAAGATACCGAAATGCTCCAGATTGGAAATGCCTTGAACGTGGTGAAAAGTGGGCCAGGAGCAGATCGGCTGATCGGGCCGGAGGGCAGCGTCGTCATTCTAGGCGCCTGTTCTCATGGTCGTGGCTATCATTCCCTCCATCAACCCGGAGGGAGCGTGTACAGACCGCCGGTTCAGCGTGTTCAGCAAATCGGCAAGCGCGACATCTTGTTTCTTTCGGCCGGGGCCAACATTCACGACTTCCATATGTCCTTCTGGCAGGGCTACCGATTTTACACACAATGGTCGGAGCTCCGGCATGCGCTGCAAACCAAACATGGGGACGCAGCCCGGGCGGCGGTCTATCATGCCGCTCCGCTGCAACTCCTAAGGTCCTGACAAACACGTGGGGGTGGTATCGGTAGTTGTCGTCGGGGCCGGAGATTATGGCCGTACTGCTCTGGAAATCGCTCGAGCAATCAATGCAGATGGCAAAAAGGTAAAAGTAGTCGGATTTCTCGACGATGATCCCTCGAAGCGCGCTATGCAAAGCTGCCCTCGTTTAGGCGACATCTCCTGGGCTGCGAAGCACCCGGAGATGTCCTATGTGCTTGCCATCGCAAATCCTGCGAGCAAACGTTCCATTATCGAGCGGCTGGAAGCGTTCAAACTGAAATATCTGGCGCTGGTGCATCCCACCGCGACGGTATTGGATTCTGTTCGCTTGGGTTCGGGAGTACTAGTCAACGCAGGAGCCCGCGTGGTCCATGATACGACGCTGGGAGACTTTGTCTCCGTGAATCTCAATGCCACCGTCGGTCATGACTGTATGATCGACGAGTTCGTGACCATTGCACCGGGGGCTAATATTGCCGGGAGGGTGCACCTGGAAACAGGCGCACTGATTGGAATGAACGCCACCATATTACAGAATGTCACCATCGGCTCATGGGCAACGGTTGGAGCCGGAGCCGTGGTGATGAAGGATGTACCAGCGCGCACGGTCGTCTTTGGAAATCCTGCCCGCGTGGTAGATCATAAGCAAGAGTAATGGCTAGGCGCAGAATCGCCGTCGTGACCGGTACTCGAGCGGAGTATGGGGTATTGTATTGGATTTTGAAAGGAATCCACGGTCGCCAGAACCTCGAGCTGCAGCTGTTGGTCACAGGCATGCACCTGTCACCGGAATTTGGAATGACGGTCAGGGAAATCGAACAGGACGGATTCCCGATCGCTGAGAGAATTGAATGCTTGCTCTCGTCTGATAGCGATACCGCATTGGCGATGTCCATGGCGGTCGGAATCATGGGCTTCGCCTCCGCGTTCGCGAGGATCAGGCCAGACCTGCTGGTGGTTCAGGGCGATCGTTTTGAAGCAATGTCGGCTGCCATCGCGGCAATGGCCGCGCGCATTCCCATAGCGCATATCTCGGGGGGCAAGAGCACCCAGGGCGTCATGGATGAAGCGATCCGCCACGCGCTCACCAAAATGAGCCATCTGCACTTCACTCATACGGAAAAACACAGGGCACGCATCATCAGGATGGGCGAAGACCCCGCGCGTGTATTTGCATTCGGATCACCACTGGTTGATGGGATTAAAAGGCTTCAGCCACTCTCACGGGCTGACATTCAGGATGTTCTGGGCATCACACTGGAAGAGCGCTTTTTCATCGTGAGCTATCATCCTGTCACATTGGAGAATCGGACTGAAGAGACGCAGATCAATCAGCTTCTTCTGGCGCTGGAACAGTTTAATGACTATCAAAAGTTATTCATCATGCCGAACGCCGACCCGGGAGGCAGGGCCATCGCCCGACGTCTCTCTGCCTACACGGCCAACCATTCTGATTCGGTCATCCGTACGAACGTCGCCCGTCCGGTATTCTTGAACCTCTTTCGCCATGCAAGCGCGATCATCGGTAATTCATCCAGCGGAATAACTGAAGCGCCGTCGTTTGGATTGCCGGCAGTCAATATCGGCGATCGGCAGTCGGGGATGTTCAAAGCGGATAATGTCATTGATTGTCGCCCGGATCGCGAAGCGATTGTGGAGGCAATTCAGAAGGCCGTTGACCCTGCGTTTCGGACACGACCGACTGATGGCAGTCAAAACCCGTTTGGCGACGGCAATGCAAGCGAGAGGATTGTGGATGTCCTCGCCCAGGCAAAACTCGACGAAACCCTCCTAAAGAAGGCATTCCACGACTCGTGAAGAACGGCAACGACAAGAGGCCGGCAGTGCTGGGAGGTGTTCCTGCATCGCCCAAGAGCATCCCCGTGTCCTGTCCCACGCTGGACGAATACGACAAAATTGAACGGGAATTCAGAAGTGTATTCAAGTCAGGGATCATCACACGCGGAAAATACCTCGAGGAGTTTGAGAGACGAATTGCCGCATATGTCGGTGTAAAGCAAGCCGTCGCGGTCTCGAGCAACACCTCGGGTCTGCTCCTTGTGCTCAAGGCCATGGGACTTAAAGGGGAAGTTCTCGTTCCCAGTTTTACGTTCTCAGTGACAGGCCATGTCTTGGCTTGGAATAATCTGACGCCCGTATTTGTCGATGCCGATCCTGAAACCTGCCTAATTGATCCACGGGCTGTCGAAGCCGCCGTCACATCGCGAACGTGCGCAATCCTCGGCGTGCATGTCTGGGGCAATCCGTGCCCGGTCACCGAATTACAAGCAATCGCTGATCGCTACGGTCTGGTGTTGCTATTTGATTCGGCCCAAGCCATGGGGAGCAAGTACAAAGGGGTACCGCTCGGAAGATTCGGGCGTGCGGAAGTATTTAGTTGCAGCCCGACAAAACTTCTGACCTCGTGCGAGGGGGGACTGGTCACGACCAATGACCCGGAACTGGCCCGGCTCATACGAATAGGACGAAACTATGGCGATGATGGGAGCTACGACTGTGAATATGAGGGTCTGAACGCCCGCATGTCGGAACTGCACGCCGTGGTCGGCCTGGCTTCGCTCGAGATGCTGGATCAGAACCTGAAGCGAAGACACGAACTAGTCGGAAGGTACACGTCGCGCTTGGAGAAGATTTCAGGCCTCAGGCTGCCGCGAATCACTCCAGGCGGAGAAGCGAATGGAGTCTACTTCTCCATCCTGATAGAGGAAGAAGAGTTTGGCATGTCCGCTGATCAATTAGGGGTGGCACTCAAGGCTGAAAATATCGAGACGCGGCGTTACTACTATCCGCCATTACACCGGCAACGAGTCAATGCCGAACTCACAGCAGCGTATGAAGGCCGTCTGCCGAACACGGAGTGTATTGCGCGCCGGAGCTTGACCCTTCCTATCTATTCTCACATGGCAGTGAGCGACGTGGATCTGATCTGCAAGGCGGTGGCGCGGATTCATATTTATCGACAAACGGTACGTCTCGCTCTCACACGGAACGGAGCGTCCCACGAGTGAGCCAGAGCACCGGCTCGCACGTCCACCCCCAGTAACAGACAGAAACGAGCTTCTATCTAGGATGGGAGATGACTTTATGGTGAACTGTGTGGAAGGAAAGACCGTACTCGTCACAGGCGGGACGGGATCCATTGGGGCCGAAATCGTGACACACGTACTTCAGTTCAAACCGAAGGTCGTGCGAATTCTGGAGCATCATGAAGATTCGCTTTTCACATTCAGCCGAGCCTTGGATGGGAAATCGAAGGTCCGGTACCTGCTGGGTGACGTACGAGACGCAGAGCGCGTCAAGCGCGGCATGGAGAACGTCGATATCGTATTCCATGCTGCAGCACTCAAACACGTCCCCCTGTGCGAATACAACCCTTTTGAAGCCATATCGACAAACATCATCGGTACGCAAAATATCATCGATGCGGCTCTGTATCATAACGTCGAGAAGGCTGTTCTGATCAGCAGTGACAAGGCCGTCAACCCGATCAATACCATGGGCGCGACGAAGCTCCTTGCTGAAAAGCTCTTCACGAACGCCAGTCACTACAGAGGAATGAGAAAAACGATATTTTCGTGCACGCGCTTCGGCAATGTCATCAATTCCAACGGCTCCGTGATCAAGACGTTCCAGGAGCAGATTGCCCAAGGCGGTCCGGTCACAATCACTCACAAGGAGATGACTCGGTTTCTCATCCCGACCCAAGAGGCGATCAAGTTAGTGGTGAACACACTCAATCTTGCCGAGGGTGGTGAGGTGTTCATTCTTAAGAAGATGGTGTCAGTGAACATTTACGATCTCGCCAGAGTTATGATCAATGAGCTCGCGCCGAAATATGGCCTGCGCCCGGATGGGATCCCGGTCAAGTTCGTGGGGACGAGGGCAGGCGAACGATTGCACGAAACGTTGATGACATATGAGGAGAGCCAGTCAGTCATCGAACACGAGGACATGCTGATCCTCTTGCCGCAAACCGAGATGCCCGGTGAACTGCCACCCCAAACCAAATGGCGGAATGCCAGGGGAATCGATCCCGGAGAATTCAGTTCCAAGAATTCGCCGCTGAATGAGGGGGAAATCAGAGAATATCTCAATCGCCATGCCCCGTCGTTGTTCTAAAAAGCCTGATACCTTGGAGGGTTGCTCATGACTGTGGGACAGAAAGTCTACGAAGGCGCGACCACGAACGAAGTGTTTGACCCGATGCGGATCTCCTATCCTCCGTTGGGGAACGCCGGGATCGTCGAGGATCTGCCGAAGTTCGACGTGGTGAGTCACTACAAACTTTCCGCTGAGATCAAGTATTGCAAGCGCTGCGTCGTATCCAATCAGCGACCGCGCATACGATTCGACGAGGAAGGCATCTGCAGCGCCTGTCGTTTCAACGAACGGAAGAACAAGATCTTCGATTGGAAGGAGCGGGCGAAGGAGTTCCGGGACTTGCTCGATCGCCACCGGAGCAAAGACGGCAAATGGGATGTGGTGGTGCCCAGCAGCGGCGGAAAGGACAGCACCAACGTCGCGTGGCATCTCAAATACACCTACGGCATGCACCCGCTGGTCGTGACATGGTTCCCTCACATCTATACGCATGTCGGGTGGAGGAATTACCAACGGTTGATCCATTCAGGATTTGACTGTATTTCCGGGACGCCGAACGGGAAGCTGCATCGGCTGTTGACCCGCTTGTCTCTGATTTACATGGGCGATGTATTCCAGCCTTTTATCTATGGGCAGAAGGCCTTCCCCATGCGAATAGCCGTCAATTATAAGATCCCGCTGGTCATGTACGGAGAGGACGGTGAAATCGAATACGGCGGATCGGTGGGAGGACCTGCCGACCTTGAAGGTCGCCGCAAACACAATGTGTCGACTGACCTCGTGAAAAATTACTTTTCGGGCATCCTTCCTGAGAACTGGATCAAATACGGCATTGACGAAGGGGACCTGTATCAATACAAGGCTCCGAGCGAGGAGGAGGCGGCAGAGATCGGGCTGGAGAATCACTTTTTCGGGTATTACCGAAAATGGGTGCCGCAGGAGAATTATTATCTGGCATCCGAAAAGACCGGGATGGAGCCTGAACCGGATGGGCGGTCAGAGGGAACCTATTCCAAATATGCCAGCCTTGATGATCGGATTGCGGGATATCACCACTATTTTGCCTTCATCAAGTTCGGCCTAGGACGATGTACGTGGGATGCCGCGCACGAAATTCGCGATGGACATATCACTCGGGAAGAAGGGGTCGCGTTGGTTCGCCGATTTGACGGTGAGTTTCCTGCCAAACACTTCAAGCATTTCCTGGAGTATGTCGATCTGAGCGAGGATTATTTCTGGAAGGTGGTAGACCGATTTCGATCTGACCATATCTGGCACAAGGTTGACGGGGAGTGGCGTGTACGCCAGCAGGTTTCCTAGGGCCATGTCTATCACGCTGGTAGATCAGAATAACATCGAGGATTACGACAAGACCTATGCTGGCGGGTTCGATCATATGTACCCCGATCTGGATCTTGTGAGACTAGAGAGATGGTACTTTGATCACAAGCCTGGGACGCTATTGGATTACGGCTTCGGAACCGGTGAAAATGCCGTGCATTTTCTACGGCTCGGCTATGCGCTCGAAGGGCTTGAGGGTTCGAAAGAAGCGCTCAATCTTGTGAACGGCAAGCTCAGTCGTCACCTGATTCACCACCCCGATTGGGGAGGCCGTGTCCGAATGCAACTGATCGAGGGTGATGCGGTTCGCCTGCCGTACGACGAGAACACTTTTGATTACGTTGTCTGCATGGGTGTGCTGTCATTGTTGGCCCTGCGCGAGAGGATTGAGCTGCTTCTCAGCGAATTCATGAGGGTCATGAGACGCAACGCCAAGATCATCGCGACAATCCAGGGTCCGGGCAATCTCTTCTTTACCAAGGGCCGGTGCGTTGGAGATGACGTGTACGAATTCAACGGACGTCAGGGAGATCCGAGCAACCTCAGCCGAGGAGCGCATTACATTCCTCAATCGGAATCCCAGGTCTGGGATCTATTTAAGGGTTTCTCGGTCGATGAGGTTGGATTGTCCTCCTTCAAGTACGGGGGGGTCGAAGATTTCAGATTTATCATCTGCGCGAGGAAGCCATAGAATGGCGCACATTCGAGTCCTGTTCAGTGGCCTGTCTGTAGCGCAAACAGAGGAGATCCGGCGCCAGGTGCCGGAAATGGAAGCGATTTCCGCTCGACCGGGAGAGATGCCTGAGCAAGTGGAGGATTTAGACGCGTTGGTTGGTCTTTGCACACAGGAGTTGCTCCGCCTCGGCAAGAAATTGCGTTGGGTGCAAGTCTTCGACGCAGGAGTGGAACAATACCGATTTCCTGAACTGCTGAACAGCGATATCGTATTGACTAATACCAAGATCATTCAAGCCCCCGAAGTGGCGGATCATGCCATTGCGCTGCTGTTGGCTTTGACGCGCAACATTTATCAGGCCATCCAAACGAAAGAAGTCTGGAACACTGGTGAAAGCTGGGAGTGGCCCTTTCCCGACACGCGCCCCATCGAGCTTCACTCCAAGACCGCTGTGGTCGTCGGGCTGGGAGGAATAGGAATTCAGATTGCCGAGCGAGCTGCGAGCTTCGGCATGACTGTCTTGGGAGTCGATCCGAGGGATGTTCCCTACACCCATGCGATCCGGCAAGCCTTCAAGCCTGATCATCTGGAGGAACTGCTGCCGGTGGCCGACGTGCTATTCATTGCGGCTCCTCTGACGCGAGAGACCGACGGCATGCTGGGTGAAAAGCAGTTGGGAAGAATGAAGCCCGATGCAGTTTTGATCAACGTGTCGCGCGGGAAATTGATCCGGACAGAAGCTCTGGTCCACCATCTCAGGACGAGGGGATTGAGAGGGGTAGGCCTTGACGTGACGGATCCCGAGCCATTGTCAAAAGACCACGCTCTGTGGAGTTTCAAGAACGTGTTGATCACACCGCACTTGGCCGGCCAATCCGATCGGAATCGCGCGCGCCGCTTTGAACTGGTCAAGGAAAACGTCCGGCGATTTGCTCGTGGCCTTCCGCTCTACAACATCGTCGATAAGGCGAAGGGATACTAGCTTGGGATCCACAGATGCTTCCTGATCATGTCTTTGTCATAGCTGAGATAGGCGTCAATCACAACGGCGATGTAAAGATCGCCGAGAAAATGATCGGCGCCGCGGCTGAGGCAGGTGCCGACGCCGTCAAATTCCAGACATTCAACGCGCGTCGAGCGATCTCATCTGTGGCGCCGAAAGCGCGGTATCAAATTGCAAATACCGGCAATGCCATTGAGTCGCAGCAGGACATGGTCGCTCGTTACGAACTGTCACGGGAAGATCATGTCGCCTTGAAGCGTGTGGCGGAGAATCTTGGACTGATCTTTTTCTCAAAACCATCCGACCTCGGCAGCGCGGACCTGCTGGAATCGCTGGGAGTGGGGCTCTACAAAATCGGCTCCGGTGATATCAATAATCTGCCGTTGATCAAGCACGTTGCACGCAAGAACAAGCCGATCATACTGTCCACCGGTACGGCTAATATCGGAGAGGTGCACCAGGCGCTTGCGACGATCGAAAGCGTTTCGTCGCAAGATGTGTATCTGTTGCATTGCACCACGGAATATCCATGTCCCATCTCCGACGTGAACCTTCATGCCATGTTGACCTTGCGGACGACATTCGGGAAGCCGGTCGGATACAGCGATCACACGATGGGCATCGAAATTCCAATTGCGGCCGTGGCTCTCGGCGCTCGAATCATTGAAAAGCACTTTACGCTGGATTGTCGTGAGCCAGGTCCGGACCATAAAGCTTCAATTGAACCTCACGAGTTCAAGGCGATGGTGCAATGTATACGGAACGTTGAGGCTGCTCTGGGCGATGGGGTCAAACGTCCGGCAAAAGGGGAGCTGGCCAATATCGATGTCGTGCGTCGCAGCGTCGTAGCCGTTCATGATTTACGGCCCGGCACGGTGGTAACCAAAGAAGATCTGACAATCAAGCGACCCGGCACAGGCATTGCCCCGGCTGACCTGGAGAAGCTCTTCGGCCTGCGACTGGAGCGGTCCGTGAAGGCTGACGAAGTTCTGACCTGGGATCATTTCAAAGCCAACGAAGACGGCCGACGCGCCCGCTAGGCCTTGGGCTAGATCCTTAGCGCATATCTCTTTCGAATCTACACAGGCAAGCATAGAGAGAGTAGATATCCGGCGATCTCCACTCCTCCGCGGCAACTCGCGGCCTTCCTCCGCCACCAAGGCTGTCAACATGAGAAAGATCAGAGTCATTCCCCGTCTGGATATCAAAGGCCCCAACCTGGTGAAAGGTATTCACCTTGAGGGGTTGCGTATCATGGGGAACCCCAATGACTTTGCGATGCGCTACTACAAGGAAGGCGCCGATGAATTATTGTACGTGGATATCGTCGCCAGTCTCTATCAACGCAACAATCTTCACCATATCGTCCGCTCAACCGCGCAAAATGTATTCATTCCCTTGACTGTCGCGGGCGGCATTCGGACTCTGGATGATATCCGGACGTTGCTCAGTGCCGGGGCAGACAAAGTCTCAATCAATACCGCGGCAGTCGCGCGTCCTGAACTGATTCGAGAGGCAGCGGAGACCTTTGGGTCTCAGTGCATCACGGTCGCAATAGATTTCAAACTCTGGCCGGATGGCACGTACCGGGTCTATACCGATAACGGGCGTCAGCAGACAGCGCTGCATGCCTGTGATTGGGCAGTTCGGGCAGCGGAGCTCGGCGCTGGAGAGCTGCTGCTGACGTCCATTGACCGGGAGGGAACCGGAAAAGGGTTGGAAATAAAGGTCATGCGCCGGGTTACCGATGCAGTTTCCATCCCTGTGATTGTCGGCGGAGGAGCCGGTTCTCCGGAGCATGTGGCCGAAGTCATCGAAGAAGGACAGGTGGATGCGGTGGCGTTGGCGTACATGCTCCATTACGGACACTGTGACATCGCCGGCCTGAAGGAATTTCTCGCCAGCAGAGACATTCTCGTGTCTCAACGACCCGTCCCGACCCATGCCTGAGATTACGATCATCGATTACGAGGTCAATAACCTGTTCAGTGTCTGCCGTGCGTTCGAAAGCATGGGCTCACAAGTCCGTATTGCCAAGGATCCGGCCGCCATACGGTCTGCCGAGCGTCTTGTCCTGCCGGGAGTTGGCTCATTTAAGAACGGGATGGAGCGTTTGAGAAAGCTGGATTTGATCGAGTCGATCAAGGAATATACTAGATCGGGAAGACCGCTGTTGGGGTTTTGCCTTGGGATGCAATTGATGGCGGTGGAGAGCGAAGAATTCGGCCGGCATCAAGGTCTGGGGCTGATCGAGGGACGCGTCGTGAAGCTGCCGGATTCTCGCGATTATAAGATCCCGCACATCGGGTGGAATAGCATCCACCCCCTCGATGGAGACGGCGGATGGAAGAAGTCCATTCTCCAGGGCATCCCGCATGCGGCTGATGTCTATTTTGTCCATTCATACTTCGTCGATATCAAGAAGCAAGAGCATATTCTGGCTCGGACGTCCTATGCGGGCATCTGGTTCCCTTCCGTCATTGCCGTGAACAATATTTATGGATGCCAGTTCCACCCTGAAAAAAGTGGAAATACGGGGTTGGCGATTGTAACGAATTTCGCAACACGAACGTGAAGGGACAACTGTCAGATAACAGTTATCAGACGGAACCTTTGCTTGGGTTAGCCGATAGGTACGAACGGTTCCTTGTCGTGGCATTTCAACCCTTCTCTGATCGCAACCTCGAACGGTTTGGGGCACGCTGGCTGTTAAATGCAGGCAAGAAAGTCGATTTGATCGATGTCTCATGTCTTGTTTGGGACCAGCCGACAAAGCTTTTGGAAAGTAAATCAGACTTTATTGTCCTGCGGCCTCGTAGCTGGAAGGAATTCGAACGCTTTGCAGAAGATCATGCAGACAGTTCCTTGGCGATACTCTGTGGAGTCATCCCCCAACTAGGACCGCCGCTTTTTAGGGTGCTCGATAGCCTGAGCCTGCCGGTCTTGTATTTCGAAAGCGGGCGTCTTCCTCGGCCCTGCAACTACGGAAAAAGGCTCACCAACATTTTGCAATTAATGCGAACGGACCCTGGGAAAGTGTTTGAGAAAGGTCTGCGACTAGCCAAATCTATGCGGAACAACTCCATTGATATCGATTACCTGGTAATGGGAGGCAAGGCAACAGAGTTGGATCCGCCGAAGTGGGTGAAGAAAGCCAAGAGGCTCATCCCCGCTCATAGTTATGACTATGTTGTCTGGAACTCGTCTCGCCAGTATAAATCTGATACTCCATACGTCGTTTTTCTTGACCAGGCCTATCCTGATCATACCGATCCGATAAATCTAAAACTGAACACTCCTTTCAGGAGAGACGTCTATTATCCGGAAATGGTGAAGTTCCTTACTCATGCCAGCCGCCTGTATAGCATGCCGGTGATTGTTGCACTGCATCCCAGGGCGACGCTCAACGGGGACAATCCATATGGAACCATTGAGGCAATAGTGGGACATACCGCTTCCCTCGTGAAAGGGGCAAGCTTGGTCATCGCTCACGATACCGCCGCCATTTCCTTTGCGGTGCTTGGTCGGAAGCGGCTGCTCCTGGTCAAACTGCCTGAGATGGCGGAATGGACTGCCGAAGGGATCATAGACCGCCTGGCAGAGAGTTTGGGTGCTCCGTTGGTCTTCCTCGAAGATCACAACTTGCCTCCCATTGAAGAGATGATCGTGAATGAACACAAGTACGATGGGTATGAAAAGATGTATCTGCGTCATCCCTCCTGTAATGGGATCCCTGTCTGGGACCGGGTCTTTGACTCCGGGCCTGATGGCATATCCCGGTCGGTCTCAATCTGAATGGCTGAGAAACAGGCATTCATAGTGGCGGTTATCGTGGCGCGGGGAGGATCGAAAGGTCTGCCAGGCAAGAACCTCCTCTCTCTGGGAGGCCTTCCTTTGGTGGCCCATACCATTCGCGCGGCAAAGCAAGCACGAACGCTGGATCGAGTCATTCTGAGTACCGATTCACCACAGATTGCCAAAATCGGCAAGCAGTATGGGGCCGAAGTTCCCTTTCTCCGACCTGCGGAATTGGCGACAGACAAAGCTCCCGTGGCGCCGGTCCTAGCCCATGCCATCGAATGGGTGGAAAAAGATCAGCATAAAAGGGCTGACATCATCGTTCTGCTACAAGCCACTTCCCCGTTTCGACGTGCAGACCATATCGATGCGGGAGTAAGGATGCTGCTCAAAAGTGATGCTGAATCCGTTGTCGGAGTTTGTCAGGCCCGTCATAGTCCTTACTGGATGCGGATTGTTCAGGATGGCCGACTTGAACCTCTGCTGCCGGCTCAACCCGGATCCCATCCCACGCGTCGCCAGGACCTGCCGATGGTCTACCAGATCAATGGAGCGTTCTATGCCAGCCGGCGGTCGATCATCATGGAGCAGGGCCAAGTGGTAGGCGAGAAGGCATGTCCGCTCGTAATGGAATATGAAGATTCCATTGATATCGACGACTCTGCGGATCTCATGCTTGCGAAAGCGCTTGTCCGCTCTAAAACAATCCCCTCGCGGCACGATTGAGGCCTCAGTCCATCACCTGGTTGTGTCCGCATTTGACACTCCTCCCGTGAAATGATCGCCTGGATGGCTCTCACATGAGAGAGATTGCCATAGTCACGGTGGGCCGGTCCGATTTCGGCATCTACACGCCGCTGCTCAGAGCTATCCGGTCGCATCCGGAATTGCATCTAAAACTCCTGGTCTCCGGAATGCATCTGTCTCCGGAATTTGGGCTCACGGTGAAAGAGATCGAAGCAGCGGGCTTTGAGGTATTTGAAAAGGTCGAATCGCTCCTATCGTCGGATACCGCTGCCGGCGTGGCGCAGTCCATCGGACTCGGTGTCCTTAGTTTTGCACAGCTCTTTTCTCGCTATCGTCCGGATATCATGCTTTTGCTCGGGGACCGGTTCGACATGTTGCCGGCCGGCCTCGCGGCTCTTCCCTTCAAGATTCCGATCGGGCACATTCACGGCGGTGAATCCACCGAAGGCGCGATGGACGAATCGATCCGTCATTGCCTCACCAAGCTGAGCCATCTCCACTTTCCGAGCACACAGGTCTATGCAGACCGCATCGTGCAAATGGGAGAGGAGCCATGGCGGGTGACAGTCGCGGGCGCGCTGGCCCTGGATGCCATACGGGCCGCCAAGCTCGAGGCTCCGGCGGAGACGGCCAGGCTGTTCGGGTTCTCGCTCGACGAGCCCTCGGCATTGGTGACGTTTCACCCGGAGACGCTGGCCTACGAACACACGGAGGCGCATGTCGCCAATCTGTTGGGCGCCCTGGACAAACTCGGGATTCAGGCGGTGTTCACATCTCCCAACTCGGACATGGGTGGCCGCCTGGTGCGTGAGCGGATCGAGAGGTTTTGCGCGAGCCGGACGCGATGTAGTTTTGTCCCGAATGTCGGACAGCAGGACTATTTCAGTCTGATGAACACGGTATCCGTGATGATCGGCAATTCATCCAGCGGCATCATTGAGGCCGCTTCCTTCAGGTTGCCGGTCGTAAATATCGGTAGGCGACAGGCTGGGCGTCTGCGGGCCGGAAATGTCATTGATAGTGGCTATGAAGTACACGAGATTGTGGCATCGGTCGACAAAGGCCTGTCGCCAGAATTTCACAAAAGCCTCAACGGACTCGTCAATCCGTATGGCGATGGGCACGCGGCTGAACGAATAATTCAGCGGCTGGCTATGGTGGCCTTGGGAGAGGAATTGATCTCCAAGCATTTTGTTGACCATCCCGCGACCACCTCCGGAGGATGACTCCATGCGCCGTTGTGTGGTCATTGGAGGGGGAGGACATGCGAAGGTCGTAATCGATGCGATGAGGCTCCAAGGTCGCTATAAACCTGTTGCGGTGACTGATTCTGACGACCTGCGCAAGCAGGACTCGGTGCTTGGAGTTCCCATAGTTGGTAATGACAATGAGCTTAAGAAATTATATTCCCAAGGAATCAAACATTTTATCGTCGGCCTCGGTTCGAGAAGGAACAATCTGACCCGAAAAGATCTCTTCGATCTAGCAAGAGGATATGGCTTTATGCCAGCGATGGTTGTTCATCCGAACGCCTTGCTTGCAACATCTGCGACGGTAGGCTTAGGAAGCCTGGTGCTGGCCGGAGCGATCATCAATCCCGATGCCAGAATCGGCGAGAACGTGATCATCAATACCGGGGCGATCGTAGAGCATGATTGCGTCGTTGGGAACCATGTGCATCTCTGTCCTGGAGTGCGGCTGAGCGGAAGCGTAGAGGTCGGAGAAGGCAGTCTGGTCAGCGCCGGAGCTTTGGTGAGACAGAATCTTCAGATCGGTGATTGGGTAGTGATTGGCATGGGAGCCGTGGTGGTGAAATCAGTCGCCCCCCGCAGTACCGTCGCCGGAGTTCCGGCAAGGCGGCTGCGTTCCGAGAGATCCCGATGAGAGACTGGCGACAGGTCAGACTTTCCCCGCGGGACTCACTCCTCAAAGCGATGGACGTGATCGATCTGACCACGTTTGGCATTGCGCTCGTTGTTGATGAATCCAAGCGCCTGATGGGCGTCGTTGTCGATGGTGACATCAGGCGCGCAGTCCTGAAAGGCATCTCGCTTGAGATGAATGTCGAAAAGGTCATGAATGCCAATCCTGTGACGGCTCCGCCGGATCAGACGGCGGAGGCCTATCTGGATCTGATGCTGCGGACCAATATTCAGCAGCTTCCGCTGATAGGCCAGTCCGGCCAGGTCGTGGGTCTGGAGCTGCTCAAGGATCTGCGTTCCGAGCTGGTGACGGGTCTTAAGGCCGTGATCATGGCCGGCGGTAAAGGTATGCGGCTGCGCCCGCTTACGGAATCCAACCCCAAGCCGATGCTGCCGCTGGGCGACCGTCCCATTATGGAGCATGTACTCGAGCGGCTGCGCGCGAGCGGCATCCGGGAGGTCGTCGTCTCCACCCATTACAAGAGCGAAATGATTCAGGACTACTTCGGCGACGGCTCCTCCTGCGGACTGGCCATCAACTACGTCAGGGAGGAAAATCCCTTCGGAACCATCGGTGCGTTACGATTGATGCGGGATCATCTCACGGAACCGTTCCTGGTGATCAACGGCGATGTGGTCACCACCCTCGACTTTTCCGCCATGCAGACGTTTCATCGGAATCACGGTGCTGACATGACCGTGGCGGTGAAGAAGCACAACCTTCATGTCCCGTATGGCGTGATGCAGGTGGATGGCGAGTCCATTGTCGGTCTGGAAGAGAAGCCGACACTGTCGGTCTTCATCAATGCCGGGATATACCTGATCAATCCCGCAATGATTGATTTCATTCCGGATCAACGGGCGTTCGACGCCACCGATCTCATCGCCAAGCTGATCGAGGAACGCCGGCGAGTGGTGGCCTTTCCGGTCATCGAATATTGGATGGACGTCGGGTATCCTGACGATTATCGCAAGGCCGACGCCGATATGAGGGCGCGCCGCACGGGGAGTGTGCCGCCATGAGCCGGGTCCTGGTGACCGGCGCAGGAGGGTTCATCGGGAGCCATCTCACGCAGCGGCTCGTCGAATCCGGCCACGACGTCCGCGCGTTTGTGCGATACAACTCCCTCAATCATTGGGGCTGGCTGGAGACTCTGCCGTCGACGATACTCGCGAGAATCGAAATCTGCCGCGGAGATATCAGGGATTCCGAGGCTGTCAGGAAAGCCGTTTTAGATCGTGACCTGGTCTATCACCTGGCTGCTTTGATTTCGATCCCGTACTCCTATGTCAATCCGACTGACATCGTCCAGACCAACGTGCTGGGAACTTTGAATGTTCTGAATGCCTGTGCAGAATCGAAAGCCCTGCAAAGATTGGTGCATACGTCAACCAGCGAGGTGTATGGAACAGCTCGCTTCACGCCAATCACTGAAGAGCATCCTTTGCAGGCTCAGTCGCCTTACTCCGCCAGCAAGATTGCTGCCGATAAATTGGCGGAGAGCTACCACCGGTCATTCGGATTGCCGGTCACCGTCATTCGTCCCTTCAATACGTTCGGTCCGAGGCAGTCCGGCCGGGCAATCATTCCTTCCATCATTATTCAAGCCATATGGGGAAAGACCATCAAAGTTGGAAACATCGAACCTGTGAGAGACTTTTGCTATGTCGAGGATACTGTTTCCGGATTCCTGGCGATGACAGAATCAAAGGAGGCCGTTGGTCGCGTGTTCAATATCGGAACCGGTGTGGGGCTCAGCATCAACAATCTCATCCAGACCATTTTGAGGCTGCTCGAAAGCCGCGCTGAGGTCGTGGCCGAGCAAAGCCGGATAAGACCAGAGCGAAGCGAGGTCATGGAACTCGTCTGCGACGCCAACCAGGCCAAATCCGTGACAGGCTGGAGCCCAATGCATTCATTCGAAAAGGGTCTCCAGGAAACCATCCATTGGATCAAGAGCAACAAAGAGCGATATAAACCTGAAATCTATAATCTCTAGGAGGTCAGATGAGCGAGGTGCTAAAGGGGAATTTCAAAGTCCGCAAGACCGTTGAATTGGAACAGAAAGAGGACTTAGACACCCAGTTCGAGCGGGAGGCACTGAAGCGGCTCGGAGGCAGCATTGCCTTCGTATCAAAGAAAAAATTCTTGTACGGGGGCAAGGAACAAGGCAAAGGGGAGAAATAGTGGATTCCAGTCAGCTCGGCAGACGGATCGCCTCGAGTCTGGGGGAGCTCACGCTGGAGAAGGTCGCGGAGGCCGGCTTTTCGAATGCGCTGACGCACGCTCCTCGTATTGCCTCCGGTAAAAGCATCTTGGATTTGCCGAAGGCGCTGAAGCCCACGACCCAGGATGCGATTGTCATTGCGGCCGGACCATCGCTGCACCGATGTGACGCCGCATCGGTGATCAAAGCCTCGGGTTTCAAGGGTCTTATCGTCTCGACCGAATCCGGGCTGTCCTGGTGTCTGCGCCAGCAGATCATTCCGGATCTCGTGTTGACTCTGGATCCTCATCCTTATCGGATCGTGCGCTGGTTCGGAGATCCCAAATTGACTGAAGGGGCGTTGCTCTATGACAACTATTTCGGCCGTCAAGACATGGACCCCAAGTTTCGTGATGACCAATTGAAATTCAATGATGAATTAGTTGAGTTGATCAACCACCATGGGCCACAGATAAAGATTGCCGTGTCGTCCAGTGCCTCGACTGCGGTCGTGAATCGGATCTATGAAGCGGGAATGTCGGTTTATTGGTGGAATCCGATGTATGACGATGACGATCTGGAAGACAGCGCGACGAGACGCATCCATCGAATAAATGGCTTGCCGTGCGTGAACGCAGGTGGGAATGTTGGGTCGGCATGCTGGGTGTTTGCCCATGCGGTCCTGGGTATGCGGCGCGTGGGCCTGTTGGGAATGGACTTTTCGTATTATCCGGAGACGCCCTACTCTCAGACTCAGTATTATGAGGAGACTTTGGATCTGGTGGGATCTGAACGTCTGGACGAGGTCTTTGTTCGGATCCGGAATCCTCATGTCGATAAAGAGTTCTATACCGATCCTGCCTATCTCTGGTATCGGGATGCATTCCTTGAGATGGCACAGGAAGCAGACTGCGAAACTTTCAATTGCACCGGCGGAGGCATTCTGTTCGGATCGGGAATCCAATGGGTAGACTTGTCTGACTTTCTCTCCATGCCCGATCTGAAAGTCGGATAGAGGTAGCATGGCCAAGGTCCTATTCATCAATCCTGTGGTCCGAGAAGAGGACGTGCCACGACACGTACCATACGGAATGGCAATATTAGCCTCCCTGGCAATGAAGGAAGGGCATCTCATTCAAGTCTACGATGCCAATGCATGGCGTCTAGGAGATGATGTCCTAGTACATGTCCTGGAGGCAGACGACTGGGATGTAGTGGCGACCGGCGGCATTACGACGGCATATGGCTATATCAAGCGGATTTGCCGGCTTGCGAAGGAGCATGCACCCAACGCCTTGCTTATCGGTGGAGGCGGATTTCTGACCTCGATGCCGCGAGATATCATGCGGCTGCTACCACAGGTCGATCTCGGGGTCGTAGGCGAAGCCTTTGTTACCTTCAACGAGATTCTCGCACAGGTCGATCAGCGGAAGAGGGATCCTGAAAAAATCCAAGGCGTTATTTACAGGAGACCGGATGGCCATCTGGTCATGACTCCTGAGCGGCCGCTCTTGGAAGATTTGGACTCACTGCCGTACCCCGCCTACGACCTGTTCCCTCTCGAAGAGGTGTATTTCAAAAACAGCCAAGCCCTCTATTCGGAAGAGGGAATGTTGGCGCAACGGAGACTTGACATTAATGCGTCATACGGCTGTTCGTTGATCTGCCGGTTTTGTTTTCACCTCGGCATCAGTGGTGACATGAAGTATGTGACGAATAGTGAAGGGGAGACGGATGTTCTCTTCGATGCGCCGAAGTCTTACACTCGCAATATCCGCTACCATAGCCCGGAATACATCGTCCGCATGGCGGCTCATCTAAAGAAGCAATATGACGTGGACTTCATCGGGTTTCTCGATGAGAACCTGATGACGATGGACCAATACTCCGGGCGGACGTGGATGAAGAAAATCTGCGACCAATGGATTGCAGAAGGCTTGCAGCCACAATGCGTACGAGCCGGCACTGAGCACACTGAGGAATGTCGGGGAGTCCACTGGAGCGGCACCAGCCATGCCACCCTCTGCAATCTCGATGTTCTGTGCCGGATGCGCCAGGCAGGATGCTCACATCTGGTGTACGGGTACGAATCTTTTTCCAAACAGATACTCAAACGGCTCGGGAAGGGCTCCACTCCCAAGACGAATGTGCGATCGTTCTTTTGGACCATGGAAGCGGGAATCAGACCAATTCCGAATCAAATCATCGGCTTCCCGACTGAAGACTTTGATTCCATCCGCGATAATATGGCGGCATGGCAAGAGCTTGGGATCGTCGTGAAGCCATTCTTCGCGACACCTTATCCAGGCTCAGAGTGGTATCACGTCTACAAAGAGCGCATTCTCGAACAATATAGCGGCGATCTCGAACGGTTCCTTCTCGACCTAGGCGATGCCACAAAGGTCACGGGCGTGATCTGCGACAACTTTGATGCCGTGGAATTGTACGGCTTGCGGGAACTGATGGTGAACTTCGACTACCAGCGGCTCGCCGCCTACGAAGAGAAATGGAAACTGCGCTCTCATGAGCGAACGGCTCGAAACAGTCCGCATCCGGAGATGACCAGCCCGGCGGAATTGATCCTGATTGACCCGACCTCTACAGGCCTTCCCCAGTAAAACTCGGAAGCCTTCTTAATCGAGCAGTCTATTGACCCTCCAGCACCGATGAATATCGCCGTAGTCGGCATCGGCGTCATGGGCCGTCGCCATCTCGAGATCATTCGGAATCTTGGGCTGCGGCTGGTCGGCATCTGCGATGCGCGCCCTGAAGCGCTTCGTGAGGCGCAAGACAAATTTCAGCTCCCTGCAGCAGTCCTCTACACCGACGCCCGGCGCATGCTGGCGGAAACCAAGCCGGAGGCTTTAATCGTCTCGACCACGGCTTCGAGTCACTGCCTGTACACCTGCCTCGGAGCCGAGCATGGAGCCAGGTACATTCTGTGTGAGAAGCCGATGGGTATCTCGATTGAGGAATGCGACCGGATGATTGAGACCTGTGCTGCTCATGGCGTCAAGCTGGCCATCAATCATCCGATCCGCTACATGGAACAGTATCGGGAAGCCAAGCGGATTGTTCAGTCCCCGGAATTCGGCGGGCTGAGCAGCATTGCGGTGATCACGGGGAACTGTGGCGTCTCCATGAACGGGGTGCACTACTTCGAGATGTTTCGCTACATGAACGGCGAGCCGCCGGTTGAGGTGACTGCGTGGCTCTCAGGACAGGAGACGGCGAATCCTCGGGGAGCTCAATACGAAGACCATGCGGGCTCGGTACGGCTGACGACAGCCAGCGGAAAACGACTGTATGTCGAAATGGGTGCCGATCAGGGACATGGCGTTAAGATGATCTACTCAGGAAGGTGCGGGCAACTGCTGGTTGACGAATTGGCTCAGACGATGTCCCTGACCGTTCGGCATGAACAATACCGAAACATGCCGACCATTCGGAATGGCCTGCCGCATGCGGATTCGGTCCAGAAGATCTCCCTGACCGGAACTCTCGAATCCACCCAGAGAGTGCTGCAAGCGCTCCTCAACGACGACCGTCCGCCTTCCGGTGCGGAAGGGAGGCTGGCCGTTTTGGTTCTAGTGGCCGCCCATGTGTCACACGAGCGCAGACGCACCGTGCAGCTCACCGATCCGGATCTTCCTAGGACCCGGACCTTTCGTTGGGCATGAACTCCGATTCCATTACAGAGCAGGCACGCTGCAGGGTGGCTCTCGTCGGAGCCGGGCATATGGCACGCGAGCACGCACGAGCCTTTTCGCAAGTTCCGGGCACGGTTCTCGTGGGGCTTACGAGCCGCTCCCAGGAGAAGGCAAAAATCCTTGCCGCAGAATTTGGCATTCCGGCGGTATACGGCTCAGTGGAGGAGCTTTTCAAAAACACGGAGGCAGATCTTGCCGTCGTCACTGTATCCGTGTTGAGCATGAAAGCGGTTGCTCTTGCTTGTTTTAAGTACCCCTGGACGGTACTGCTCGAAAAACCACCCGGATGCGACCTCGGTGAGGCTCTGGATCTGAGGCGCGAGGCAGATTTGAAACAGCGCCAGGTGTTCGTTGCCCTCAATAGACGTTTCTATTCAGCCACTCAAACCGTTCTGCAAGATCTAAAAAGGTATGACGGCCGCCGGTACGTTCATGTTCGGGATCAACAAGATATAGAGGAGGCTGCAAGGAAGGGCTTCCCGCCCTTGGTCTTGCAGAAATGGATGTATGCCAACTCCATACACACCATTGATTATCTGCGGATGCTGTCGCGAGGACAGGTAAGGTCTGTCACGCCGATCACCCAGGGGAAGCTTACACTCCCATGTATCGTCAGCGCGTTAGTTGAATTCGACAGCGGCGATATCGGCATGTATGAGGGGACTTGGAATATGCCCGGGCCGTGGGCGGTCAGTGTGACCGTATCCGAGAAACGCTGGGAAATGAGACCCCTGGAACAAGCGGTGTTTCAAGATCGAGGAGAACGGAGCACCAATAGCGTTGAGGTCTCTGAGTGGGACCGCCATTTCAAGCCAGGGCTGCGATTACAGGCCGAAGAGGCGCTATCGGCTGCGATGGGAAAGCCAAGCAACAGTGTCACCTTGAACGATGCTGTCGAGACGATGCGTCTGGTGCATTCGATCTATAAATCCTGATCCCAGCCTGCGATGAGTCGAGATCATTCAGCGGTGTCGCTTTGGGTTCGCCGTTTATCATTTAGTGCGGCTCCGGCATGTATTTGGACCCTTCTGTATTATGGCCGGTTCCAGCTTTGGTGTACGTCCTCGACACGAAGCGGTCGAGCCGTAGCCTGGCTCCTATGGAAGTCAGGATGGCTGGCGAAACCGTACCAGGAAGTGCCATTTACGGCTCATGGTCAGCGCGTTGATCATCCGGTAACCGGGCATCTCAAGATTCATGCTGGCGTCAATGCTTTCACGGAAGAGTTCTCTCAAAAGTATCGTGGTCTGATCTCAAGCCTGGGAGTGCGCGACTCGGCGATCACACTGGAACACGTAACTGCCAATCTGAGAAAAGCCTTCGCCCTGCAGAGCTATGAGCTATTGCTCTTTATCGAATTTGCACGATATCAGCATCGTCTTGCTGGAGCCGCCCAGACAAGCCGCATCATTGTCGCCACTCCGGGGACGGCACTCACGAGTTTTGCATCCTTGGAGTGGCCTGACTCGGACGTCGTGTTACGACAGATGCCGAGCTTGAGGAATTGGACGACACTTCGGCTCGCGAGAGGGATATTCCGCACCATAGCGGCAGCACTACGACCGGGAGGCGTTTCTCGCGACAGGCTTCCATCCATCGGTATTGCCGCTGTCTGGGGGCTGAATCTCTCGGCTCGGTTGAATGATCTATTTTGGTGGTGGAAGTCGGAAATTCCTGCAACGAGGCTGGTCTTGTTCTTTGATCGTCCGGATCAGCCGGCGTCTAGGGCAATCGTCAAGACTGCGGAAGAGTTGGGAATCGAGTGCGCTGTCCTAAACAAAAGTGCCGTTGGGGACTCTCCGCATTTATTCTGGCAGCCATCAATAAATGGACACGCCTGTCTCAAACGGATTGGCCAACTGTTCAAAGTCTTCTTATGGGGCTTCACGCGCGGGAAGAGTGGACAATGGATGGCTTGTCGCGTCATGGGTTTGGTGAATGATGCACATGAGGGGGAAGAGTTCCTGAAGTGCTTCAACATTCGGGCGCTCCTTCATCATAACGATAGCGAGGTGGACCACTGGTCTGTTGCGTGTGAAATGGCTGGAGCCGCCCGCATCGGATATCACTGGAGCAATCATCACTGGCCTGTGGCGTATCACGCACGCCTTCATCAGGTTTTCTTTGCCTGGGGTATGCATCACGTCGGAATTCTCGATGCCTCAGGTGGTTCTGTTCCCAACGTTCTGCTATCCGGGTGCGTCATTCCCGGAGTATACGATCGCGCCGAACCTCGAAAGGAAGTGCAGAAAGCCCGATCGGCCCTGACCGGTCAAGGAGCCACACGCATCCTCACCTTGTTCGACACCTCAATGCCGTGCGAAAGATTTTACGCATTCTTTCTTGAACGCGTTGCCTCGGATCCGCGTTGGGGAATGATGATCAAACCCAAGGGCCCCAACAGCCTCCGCTGGGCGCAAGAAGGCCGGGAGCTCAGAGACCTTTTCCAAAAGGCGCTCGCCACAGGGAGAGTCCAGGTACTGGATTGGTCTGTCATGCCGGTCGAAGCCGCTGCGGCGGCTGACTTTGCAGTGGGGGTCGATATCAACTCTGCCACGGTTCTTGCGGCCTTGGCCGGCCACCGTGCCATCCATCTGGACTATGTCCGTCTCCATGAGAGCGAACTCGATGAGTGGGCGTGTTTTTACAGGCTTGGTCCTGACCGGCTGGTGTTTGAAGATCCAGATAAACTCTGGACCCAATTGAATCTGTATTTCGACGCTCCAGAGGAACAGCCCACGCTCGGTCTTGTGGACGACGTACTTCTGAAGGATATCGATCCGTTTAGAGATGGGAAGGCAGACATTAGAATCGGCGAATATCTCCAATGGTATCTGGAAGGTCTGGATAAAGGACTCGGGCGGGACGCCGCTCTCCACTTCAGCAATTCGAAATATCGCGAGCGATGGGGGGCCAGGGCAATCGTCCGCTCCTGCCGCACCGATAGCGGACCTTCTTTCTCGTCCGAGTCCGGCATGCCACTACCAAGGTCTGCCGGGTATGAGTTCGCCCGGCATTCATGATGTTTGCCCATAGGTTGGAATCCAGGGGCGATCATCTCTCGGTTCTGAGAGTTCTTCATTGTGGCCATCGCTGGAAGTCTATGGCGATCGTTATATTGGTAATGGTGGGATCGGGACTGGAAGGAATCAGCTTTAGCCTGTTGGTGCCGCTGACCCAAACGTTCACCTCGAACGGCGCCGCAGGTGCGTCGTCGGAGGGGGGGATCTTCGGATTGTATCAGAGCTGGCTGGCCTCCTATTCAATGAGCGAAAGACTGGCTATTCTCGGCATGGCGTTGATGGCGTTATTCGCCCTGAAGAACGGCGTGCAATACCTGCGGGAACTATTGTCGACGTCCTTGTGGATTTCCATCAGCGGCGAGATCCGTATGAACGTTCTGGCTTCGGTGTTGCATCATCCCTATCGATACTTCCTGGACAACAAGCAGGGGAACCTGGTCCAGCGTCTCTATAACGAACCCCACCACGTGGCCATCATGCTCCGGTCGGGAATCGATCAGGCCGCCCAAATCATGTCGGTGCTGGCACTCTTTGCGCTGCTGGTCATTGTCTCGTGGCAGGTGACGGCTGCCGTGGTTCTGATGGGGGTACTGTTTGGCCTTCTTACATGGAAGCTCTCGCGTCGAGCCGATGCTGATGGAGAAGCGCGTAAGACTTTCGAGGCCGACGCCATGGCCTTGCTGGCCGAGGTGACAAGCGGGATTCGCCAGATAAAAATATTCTCAGCGGAGGATCGTATCCGGCAGCTATACGACAGGATGGTTCGACGGTTCCAAGACGTCAATGCACGACACTGGTCTGGAATGTTGCTGCCGGCGCGGGTTAGTGAGCTCTTCTGGATTGGAGTCGTAGCCCTTTTACTATGCTTGCCGGCTCTTGGACTCGTCAAAGACACCACCGCCGTGCTGTCCGTTGTCACCGTCTTCGCAGCCGTGGCTTTTCGTACAGGCCCGTATCTGTCGAGAATCAGCCAGGGGTGGTTGACGATAAAGTTCTACGCGCCTGCACTGCGGGTTGTAGGGGAGATGCTTCAACAGCCTGCCATCGAGGTGGCTCATCGTCGGACTCCCCATTCCTTTAAAGGGCTTTCGGACTGCATACGGTTTGAAACCGTGAGTTTCTTCTATGGCTCATCCAGACCAGCACTCTGCGACATATCGATCGACATCAAAAGAGGTGAGACGACCGCGATCGTCGGTCCTTCCGGTGCCGGAAAGTCTACGCTCGTCGACCTGCTTGTCAGACTTTATGATCCTTCCAGTGGCGTTATTACGGTGGACGGTGTCGATTTGCAGGATTATGACCCATCGTCATGGCTCGCCAAAATCGGATTTGTCAGTCAGGACACCTTTATCTTCCATGGATCCATCCGCGAGAACATCGCATTCTCGTCTCCAGGAGCCTCCTTGAAGGCGGTGGAGAATGCAGCAAGGCAGGCGAATGCACATGACTTTATTGAGCGATCACCCCAAGGGTACGAGACGATCGTCGGGGATCGAGGTCTCAAACTTTCCGGTGGTGAGCGTCAACGGATCGCGATTGCGAGAGCATTACTTCGCGATCCGGAGATTCTTATTTTCGACGAAGCCACCAGCGCACTGGATAATCAGTCAGAGGCATTAGTCCGGGATGCCATCGCTGGCATCGCGCATGATCGCACGGTCATTCTCATCGCACATCGCCTCTCGACCATTGTTCGCGCCGATAGGATCATCGTACTGGACAAGGGAAAGGTCGTGGAAGAGGGGACGCATGCGTCGCTCCTGGAAGAAGGCGGGGTCTATTCGAGCCTGTACAGAAAAGAGTTGGCCTAGCGAACTATTGGTCCTGGTTCTTGACCCTGATGCGGGAATAGCGTAGAAACACAGGCTGGGGTCGCCAGGAATTGGCTGCCTGAAAACGAGGAAGAAGGAGAGCTCGACATGGACAAATTGAGGGACACCACGGAATTTGAGGTCCTCAATCACGTCACGCCTCCGACGCTCCTCCACGATCCTACGCCGAAGCCATTCAAGGTCCTGCTCGTCTATCCCAATTATTCCATGGTCAACCTGTTGCCGACGAACATCGGCATCTTGACGGCCTGCCTGAAACGCAATGGCTTCATCGTGGATTTGTTCGACACGACATTTTACCGGACGTCCGAGAAAACCATCGACGAGGTCCGTGTGGAATGGTTGCAGGTCCGCAAGTTTAAACTCGAAGACTTCGGCGTGCGATTCAAGCCTACCAACTACGTGGACGATTTCAGAAAGAAGGTCGAGGAGTTCAAGCCCGATCTCATCGGCGTCACGGTCGTCGAAGACACGTGGCCACAGGCGAAGGCCTTGCTCCAAGCGGTCGCCGATCATCCCGTCCCGGTCATCGTCGGCGGTGTGTTTCCGACGCTGGCGCCGGAGGTCCCGTTGAGCTCACCGGACGTGGACATGATCTGCGTCGGAGAGGGGGAATACGCGATCGTAGATTTAGCGACCAGGATGTGGAAGGGCGAGGATTATTCGACCGTCAAGAATCTGTGGGTGAAAAAGGACGGGGAGCTGATCAAGAATTCCATGAACCCTCCTATTCCAATGGATGACGTGCCGTTCGGCGATTTTGACCTTTTTGAGAAGGAGCGATTCTATCGGCCCATGCAAGGCAAGATCGTGCGAATGGGGCCGATTGAGACAGACCGAGGCTGCCCCTATAAGTGTCGATTCTGCGAAGCTCCTTCGTTGGTCAATATCTATCGGGAAAATACAGGCCAGTATTACTTCCGCCGACGGTCCTGGTCCAAGGTGAGGGAAGAACTCGACGAGTACATCAAAAGATACGGAATCAACTATATTTATTTCAATTCGGAAACATTTCTGGCGATGGGAGACGGCGAGTTCGACGAGTTTGTCAAAATGTATCGAGAGATCAAACTTCCCTTCTGGATGCAAACGCGCGTCGAGACGTTGAATGAAAAGCGCATTCGTGCGCTCGAGGAGGTCAATTGCAATCGAATCTCCATCGGCCTTGAACATGGAAACGAAGACTTTCGGAATAAGATGGTCGGCAAGGGCTTTTCCAACGACCGGATCATCGAAGTCTTCAAGCTGTTCCGTGAATCCACCATTCCAATCACGATCAACAATATATTGGGATTCCCGGGAGAAACCCGCGAATTGATCTTCGACACGATCGAATTGAACCGTCAACTCTGCTCGGACAGCGTGAATGCCTATTACTTCACGCCGTACCGCGGGACAAGCATGCGTAAGGATGCCCTGGACAAAGGATATATCAAGGAGGATGACGAGACCGGAGCGCCGATCATCGGCACCTTTGCCTTGAATATGCCGACCATTAGCCGTCAGGAGATCATGGCGCTGGTTCGTACCTTCAGTCTGTACGTCAAATTTCCGAAAGAGGAATGGCCGGAGATTGCGCTGGCCGAAAAATTTACGCCTGAGGGCAACGCCAAATTCGAAGAGCTGTCCAAACGGTACTATGAGAGATTTTTCGATCACGACTTCAAATATACGAAGAAGGCGTGCATTTCGACCCGCATCTACGACACCCCCGCGAAGGCAGCTACCGAAGATATCACCTGCTAATACGCGCCGGCTTGTAAGCGCGAACATCCTTTCGCCTGATTCGATCAGCGCTCCCGGGAGATTGATGTACCTGCAAAAATTCAGGCACCTGTACGATCTTCGTCGGACACGTATCCCCGAGCGACGCGACACGCCGGCCACCCTGCGGTTGCATCGCAACGAGAAACCGGACAACTGGTCCAAAGATCTGCTGGAACGCATGTTCACGAGCGTGCCGGAAAATCTGCTTCAACGCTATCCGGACGCGGGACCGTTCTATACAAGGCTGGCCAGGTTTCTCGGCGTCCCGATTGAAAACTTGCTTCTGACATCAGGGATCGACGAGGCCATACGTACGATCTTGTCCCTCTGTTGCGATGCCGGTGACACCTTCGTCTCGACTCCCGGCTACGCGATGTATGAGGTCTATGGCCGAATCTTCGGCCTGAAGCTGCAGCAGATCACGTACGTCCCCGATCGATTCATGCCGGCCGTCGAGTTTTGTTCGCTGATCCCGGATGGGGCCAAGGTCGTCTTCCTGCCAAATCCCAGCCAGCCAGTCGAGAATTGCTTCGATCTGGAGTCTCTGAAACACATGGCCGGCTACTGCCGCGACCGCGGCATCCTTTTCGCGGTCGATGAGGCCTACCATTTCTTCGGCGGACCCACTGCGTTGTCGCTGATCAATCAGTTCGACAACCTCCTCGTCATGCGGAGTTTCTCCAAGGCATTTGGGGCAGCCTCGCTTCGACTCGGATATGTCGTCGGATCTTCGAAGGCGCTTGCGCCGCTGAACGGGTTTCGACTGGCGCATGAGGCCAACGCGCTGTCCATGCATGCTGGATCGGTGCTATTGGACTGTTTCGACAGCCATGTCAGGCCCAGCATCGAGGCCGTCTGCACCGGTCGAGATTTTCTTCGGCGTGCGGCCATGGAGCACGGACTGCAAGCCTGGGGCAGCGTGAGCAATAACGTCCTGATCGATCTCGGCGACGGCGTCAAGGCGCGTGCGGTCGTGAAGGCGCTGGAAGCGAAGGAAGTCTATGTCAAGGGAGGGTATGCGGCGCCGCTGGACCGGTATATCCTCGTGACATGCGGCCCGCCGGACATGATGGCGCGGTTTCTTCACGCGCTCCTTGAAGTCCTTCAAGGGAAGGAGGGTTGATGCATTGTGTTGTGACCGGCGGCCTGGGATTCATCGGTTCCCGCATTGGCACCCGCTTGCTGAGTGAAGGGCATCGGGTCACCGTGTGCGATAACCTGACTACGTCCGTCGGGAGGACGTTGCCCGGCGCGGATCTGCTCCAGGTCGACCTGAGGGACAGCGCCGCGGTGGCCGGCCTCACTCTCTCGGAGACGGATTGCCTCATGCATTTGGCCGGCCCCTCATCGGGAATGTCGTCAGCCAAAGATCCCGTGGGCACGATCGCGGACGGATACCGCCTGACCTACAATGCGCTGGAATTGGCTGTTCGTGCAGGAGTCAAGCGGGTCATACATGCATCTTCAATGAACGTCTACGGAAATGTGCGGCCGGAACAGAACCCGGTCCGAGAGGATCTTCCCTGTGCGCCTATCTCGCACTACGCCATCGGCAAGTTCGCCAACGAGCGCCTCGTGGAGGTGTTCTGCAAGGAGCGTGGCATCTCCTTCGTGAATCTCCGTATGTTCAACGTGTACGGGCCCGGGCAGAATCTGGCCCGGACGGATCAGGGCCTTGTCAGCATCTTCACAGCCATGCTGATGAAAAGCCCCAAGGCGGTATCCCGGGGATCCTTGGACCGCTTCCGCGACCTGGTGCATATCGATGACGTCGTCAAGACGTGGCTCCTCTGCGCCAGCCGGAAGGAGGCGATGGGGACATTCAACGTCGGATCCGGCCAATCGCTCACGATCAAGGAGCTGATCTCCACGATCGCCGATGAGCTCGGTATAGGCGACAAGCTTGAGATCGAGGCGGCAGCGGGCACTCCGGGGGATCTCTTCGGCATCTGCGCCGACGTCTCGGCCCTGCGTACCGCCATCGGCTTTTCGCCGACGATTCGTCCCTCCGAGGGCGTTCGCCAGTTCGTCCGCTGGGCGGTCACCCAGTCATAAGGTCGCTTCGCTCTTTCCTGCAGTACGCCATGCCTCCCAAACTGGTGCAGCTCAACTATATCCGCGAAATCGTCAAGCTCATGCTGTCGTTCATGTACCGTCTTGCCTCCGTGAAAAGAATTGCCTTTCCCGTCTTGCTTGCGGATTACGTCGATATTTACCGGAAGACGTCGTTCTTCAACCTGACTGATGAGGCAGAGACCCAACGTCTGAAGCCAGCCTGGATTGACTGCTCAGCAAAACTGGAGAACGTCTTTGCGCGCCATCTGTCCAGAGGGGCGCCCTCGGCCGACCTGGAGGAAGCAGGGATCCAGGTTCTCTGGCCGTCCCTGGTGGAGCGAATCGATAGGGGGTTGCCACTGGTGGAATACCGCCGGGAGGCGAGCTTCGGGTGTTTTTATTATCACGTCACCGACGGGGTGCTGGATCTGCACTTTACCAACGCCGTCATGCCGGATGCGCCTTTTAAGAGCCTTGCTGGGCGCGCCCGCGAGCTCTATGAGCTAGTCCGCCATTGCGGGAAGCATCATCCCGAAGCCACCCACATCAAGAGCGGCACGTGGCTGAACGACTATCCGCCGTTTCGAAGTCTGTTTCCGCCGAACTGGAGAGACATCGGCGAGCCGAAGAGCTATAACAGCCTGGGGTGGTGGGGGCAGTTTGTGAATCACAAAGGGGATATTCACGAGCCCCACGCGGAACAATTCAGAGCCAAGGGCACCTTCCCCCATCCCTGCACGTTTCATCAGTGCGAGCGAGCGACCTTGGAGGCATTTCTGGAACGGCTTGTGACGGATTCCGTGGCATGAGGATGAGGCAGAGCCGATGAATCACGACAATCTCAAGAAGCTTAAGGTGCTCGATTGTACGTTTCGGGACGGTGGTCATATCAACAATTGGCAGTTCGATCAGCATCTCGTTCGCCGAGCCTATCGTGCCAGCTCTCTCGCTGGGGTGGATTATTTTGAAATCGGCTATCGGGTTGGACCGTCCTGTCCCGACTATCACAAGGTCGGACCATGGGCCCGGTGCGACGATGAACGGGTTTCCTCAGTGATCGAGGGAATGATCTCGGGTGCGCGGCCGACCATCATGGTGGATTACGGCCGGGCCACGAGGCAGGATTTCATTCCCAAAACAAGCAGCCCGGTGGCAGCCGTTCGAGTTGCGACGTACCGCAAGACCTTGGGGCCGGCAATCGAATTCGCCGAGCACATCGGCTCCTTGGGTTACGAAGTCTTCCTGAATCTCATGGCCATCAGCCACTATTCCCCGTCACAATTGGAGGAAGCCAAGACACTCGTTCGCAGTTCTTCGGTGCGGAACCTGTACTTTGCGGACAGTTTCGGATCGCTGTTTCCTGAACATGTCAGCCGGATCATCAGCGCGCTTCTCGAAATTCAAGGCGTCCGGGTCGGGTTTCATGCCCATAACAACATGCAGATGGCCTTCGCAAACTGTCTCACGGCGGCGGAACGCGGGGCAAGTTACGTGGACGCCAGCATTTATGGCATGGGCCGAGGTGTTGGCAACTTGCCGCTGGAGATTCTCATCTCCTATCTCCAGGACCTCTGTCCTGAGCGCTACAACGCCCTGCCGTTGCTCGAAGTGATCCGGTCGTCATTCGTGTCCATGCACCAGAAAGAGCGCTGGGGCTACAGTCTTGCGGGGCTCATCTCCGCAGTGTTTGACGTGCACCCTTCTTATTGCGCGCGCTTGCTCGATCATGGCGAGTTCCTGGTCGAGGATCTTTGGAACGTCATGCGGGCGGTGTCGAAGATCGAGGATAGCACCACGTTCTCAAGGGACATCCTCCAGAAAGTCTTGCAGTCGGGAAAGGTTGTTGAGAAGCGACTTCCGGCGCCGACCGTGACTACCGAGGCGTTGAGCTTGCATAGCATGGCTGGGTTCAGCCGCGAGGGTCAGGTCGTGGGGCAATTCAGCGAAACCCCTCCAGGCTATGTGCGGCGACATGAGGGAAGACCGTTCCTGATCCTGGCCAATGGCCCCTCCCTCAGATCCCACCGGGATCGAGTCGAACGCTTCATCCAGAAATATAATCCGGTCATTCTCGGAAACAACAACCTCGGCGATCTGTTCATTCCTCACTATCATGTGTTCACAAACAGATTCAGGTTCTTCCAATATGTCGGCACGGTGCACGAAAAGAGCCAGCTGATGCTGGCTGATTTCTTCGAAACGTCGTTCGTTCGGGAACAGACCTCGCGGACGTTTGAAGTGGTCCATCTACGGCAGAGGGACACCGCGATGCCGCTGGAGGATGATGGTTACGTGATTTCGGTGCCCCATATAGACGTCGCCGTGGCGAGCGTATCGCTGGCGGTGTTGATGGGGGCGAAGGCGATTTTTGTTGCTGGGATGGATGGCTATCAGGAAGGCATGGAGGCAGATTCCTTCCATTTCTACCGTGGCGAGATCGGCACGGAGGATTCCTCCTTGCTGGTTGACCAACACAAGGGTGTATGCCTGGGGCTCGACCGGACGATGGCCATGCTGGACAAGCGTAACCGCACACTCGTCATCCTGACGCCGACATCCCACCAACGGCTGTACCGGGCTCTCGACAATTATTTGTCTGATTGACGGAAGCTGAATACTCCGTGAGCCGCACATTGAAACCGAACGTTCTCGGAATCATTCCCGCCCGCATGAAATCATCGCGGTTTCCGGGAAAGCCATTGGCTGACTTGCATGGCAAACCGATGGTGGCCAGAGTCTATGAGGCTGCCCGCGCGGCCGCTGCTCTCGACGACGTCGTCGTGGCCACGGACAGCCAGGAGATCATGCGCGTGCTCCAGTCTCTGTCCATCCCCGGCGTCATGACTTCACCGGAACATCGGACGGGCACGGACCGGCTTGCCGAAGTGGCCATGACCCATCCCGCGGAAATCTTCGTGAATATCCAGGGGGACGAACCCTTGATCGAGCCGGAAACCATCGACGTGGCGGTTCGGAGTCTAGGAGAGGAAAAGGAGTATGACGTCGTGAATCTCTGCGCTCGCGTTACGCTTATTCAGGACGTGATTGATGCGACCGTCCCCAAGGTTTTGAAGACCGCGTCCGGGCGGGCCATTTGTCTCTCCAGAGCGCCGGTGCCGTATCCGAAGAATCCGGCGGCCGCCGCATACTTCCGGCAGGTCTGCGTCTATGCCATCCGGCGCGAGGCCCTTCTGGCCTTCAGCAAGCTGGAGGCCGGAGTGCTGGAGGCGGCGGAGGAGATCGAGCTGCTCCGGTTCATCGAGCACGGTATTCCCGTGAAGATGGTGGAGGTGACCACCCGGTCTTTCGGCGTCGATACGCCCGCGGATCTGGACCGGGCACGCCGGGAGTTTCTGGCCGTTCATGAGCGTGCGTTACCGTAACGTCCTGTTTGATTTCGACGGTGTGCTGGTCGAGTCGAATCCGGAACGAACCGACGGGTTCCGGATGGTGCTCCGGGCCTATCCGCGCGAGCAGGTCGAGGCCTTGATCGCCTTCCATGAGGCCAATGGCGGGTTGTCGCGCTACGCGAAATTCCGGCATTTCTTTCGAAACATTCGCGGGGAAGAGCCGGATGAGGCGACCATCGAACATCTCGCCGGGCAGTTCTCGCAGGCCGTCAGGGATCGGATCGTGAAAGCCTCCTGGGTCGCCGGAGCCCTGGAATTCATCAAGCAGAAGGGGCCGCGGCGCTTGTTTGTCGTCTCGGGCTCCGATGAGGCCGAACTGCGCGGGATCATCGCGGAACGGGGCGTGGCGCCGTATTTTGTGGAATGCGTCGGCTCACCGGTGGAAAAGGCCGAGAATGTCCGCCGGCTCATCAAACGGCACTGCCTGGAAACATATGAAACGGTCCTGGTCGGAGATTCCACCAATGATCTTGAAGCGGCGGAGGCCAATGGCATCGGGTTCATCGCCCGCCGATCGGGATTGCACGATTGGTCGGCCTCTTCAGTGCCGGTGATCTCCACACTCTTCGAGCTGGAGGCGCTGGTATGACCCGCGTTATCGTTGGGACCCCGGGCTGTATCCGGCAGCTTGCCGGCCTCATGGAACCAGGATCCCAATGGGTTTATTTGGGGAAAGACAGCGACAGGCAAGCTGCCATCGCTTTTCAGTTGGGAGAGGATCGAAGATTCTCCTTGTGTAACCGCTTGCATGAGGCTGCCGAGTCGTTGCGGCAGCCGTTTTTGGACTTTATTGCCGAGTTCGGGAAGTTTCAGCCGGATCAGATTGCATGGTGGTCGAGTTCTTGTTCCTGGAAGGATATGGTGCGTTCTCAGCTTTTTCTCTTGATCTGCTACCAGCATCTGTTTGCAGATCTTGTCAAGGGCTCTGAGGCAATAGGCCACCAGTTGGTTGTGATACTGGAAGATTCCTGGTTGTTTCGTCAGCTTAAATCTGCTTATGGCGGTTCGTCCGATATTCATTTCGTGGGAGTTCCATCTCTGTGGCCTCAATGCTTGAAGGCCATCATCTTGGGCACAGGCGCGCGCGCCGTATGGAGCCTGCGGCTCCTGCGGAACTATCTCCGGCAGCGCCGGACCTGGAGAGTGGCAGGCCATGCGCCGAGGTCGGCGACAGTCGGCCTCTATAGCGATCCACAGAGCCGTTGTATCCTGGGGAAGGATAGCTGGAAGGACCCTTATTTAGGCGAGCTCGATTGTGTGCTGGAGAAGGAGGGCCATCAGATCTTGAGGTTTTCTCCTCCAGAGACCGGAGGATTCGAGGACGCTCTTGCTGAGCGCTCCCGGTACTTCTCGCCATTAGTTCTCTGGCTCAGTCCCCTTAGTCTTTTTCTGGCTGCCTTCGCAACGTGGAGGCCGAAATGGCCGTTGCGGTCTGAGATTGCAGGATTACCAATCCATTGGCTTCTCAGGAGAGAATGGTGGCTCGACCGGTGGCGCTCTTCCTACCTGATCTTTCGAGTCTTTTATGACTGTCTACTTGAAATGTTGGCGAGTTCAGATCTTCGCCTGATTATCTTTCCATATGAAAATCAACCCTGGGAGAAGCTACTGATTCTTGCTGCCAACGCCCGTGGTGTCTCAACCGTCGGCTATCAGCACGGAGCGGGATTGGCTCGTTTCATGCTCGCGTATTTTCCCGGGACCCGCGGAGCGGAATGGATACCTCTGCCGGATCTGATCGTGACGTCAGGGCACTATTCATATGAACTCCTGGCAGTAAGCGGTGTCCCTCGTGAGCGTATGATCATGGGCGGGAATCTTCGCCATCAATATCTTCGGAGTTATGCCAGCCCTAGGCCACTTCCTCCGGCTCAACAGCGTCTCCCTGTTTTGGTGGCGCTGCCGGTTGAGCCGGATTTGATGCGGCACCTGATCCATGCGCTGATGAAAGCATTTCCGGATGCAGGGGTGAGTGAAGGCATCGAGTTTATGCTCAAACCTCATCCGATGTGTCCAGTTGAACAATCCACACTTACATGGGCAGAAACGGTACTGAACGGAAATTTCGAAGAGGCTCTGCAGCGCAGTGCCGCCGTCCTCTATAGTGGCAGCGGCACAGGGATGGAGGCTATCGTGATGGGCCGTGTGGTGCTTCGCTATCGATCAGAGCTGCTCTTAAATACTGACTATTCCGAGCTTCGGGACGGTCACACCGTTATGGACTGCGACGACTCCGATCTTCGAGAAAAGGTATTGGCGTTGCTGAAAAGGAGATCGCTATTACCTCTCCAAGAGGACATAGATACTCTGCTCCGACGGATTTTCCCGACCCCGGACACGGATGCATGGGTGGAGGCCGTTTCTCGATTGTGCCGCAAGCATTGGTAAGGCAAGGTCCATGAAAGTCCTCATCACCGGCAGTACGGGCTTACTGGGCAAGGCCATGATTGAGACGTGCCCCGCTGCCGGCTCCGTCATCTCCTTGCACCTGCACCCCCACCGCGGCCCTGCATTGGCCAAGGATATGCTCGGGGACATCCGGGATAGGAACGTCCTGACAAATATCTTTGAAAAGCAAGACTTCGACGTCGTGGTCCACATGGCGGGCATCTCCAACGTGGACTATGCGGAGCGTCACCATCAAGAGGCGCTGGAGTCGAACCTCGGCGGTACGGCCAATATCGTGGAGTGCTGCAATCAGTTCCATAAGCGATTGATCTATGTGTCATCCAACGCGGTGTTCGACGGCACGCGGGCGCCCTATCGCGAGACCGATCCGGTCAGTCCCATCCACGTCTATGGAAGGATCAAGGTGCAATGCGAGGAGCTGGTCGAGAAAAGCGCCCGGCGATACTCCATTGCGCGGCCCATCTTGACCTACGGCTGGAATCATCCTACTAGCCGGCAGAATCCGTTGACGTGGCTGTTGGGACGTCTGGCCAAGGGCGAGGTTACGCCTCTAGTCACCGATGTCTGTGAGAATCCCCTGGCATCTTTGCAGGCCGGGGAAGCTCTATGGCGCCTCGTCGAGTGCCCCCAGGTGCAGCTCGTGCATCTCGCGGGGGCGGAGACCATGAACCGCTATGAGTTCGGCCTGGCCGTGGCCGAGATCTTTGGATTAGATGCGAGTCTGCTTCAGCCGGTCGACCGCGAATATTTCCCGGAGCTGGTGCCCCGTCCGCCCAACACGTCGTATGTCACGGAGCGGATGGAACACGATCTCGGTGTCAAGCCTTTGACCCTCAGAGAGGGACTCCGTCTCCTCAAACAGCGGCGGACGCAGCATGATGTCTGATCGGCCGCCCACGGTCTCGGTCGTGATCCCGGCCTACAACGCAGCTGCGTTTATCGAGACTACGCTCGACTCCGTTCGCGCTCAGACCTATAGGGATTACGAAGTCGTTGTCGTGGACGACGGGTCAGCCGATGCGACGCAACGCGTGGTTGAGCAATATCTTTACCGGAACAATATGCCTGGACGATGCATACGCCAGGAGAATAAAGGGATCGCAGGGGGGCGAAACACAGGGATGCAGGTCGCTCGTGGGGAGTTCATCGCGTTATTGGACCACGATGACCATTGGTATCCACAGAAATTGGACATCGTCATGGCGGAGTTTGATCGCCGCCCTGGAACGGACCTGATCTGCCACGAAGAGAACATCGTAAGAAAGGGACAGATTCTCAGGAAAACATCCCGCTCGTCGGCCGGAATCGGGACATATGAAGGGTTGCTGTTTCGTGGAAATCCCTTGTCACCATCGGCCACCGTCTATAAGCGGGACAAGGCATTGTCCATCGGCGGATTTCGCGAGCGCAAAGATTTTGACACGGCCGAAGATTATGATTTCTGGATGCGGTTCAGCCGAATCGCGCGGTTCCACTTCATCGCTCAAATACTGGGTGAGTATCACATCAGGGAGAGTGCTGCGTCCGGACGTATCGAGTACCACCACAGTAATCTCGAAAACGTGCTCCAGCAGCATTTTGTTGGTTATCTGGGAAATTCGCCAGATCTCATCTCAAGGTTGCGGAGGCGACGCAGGATCTCGGCGGTCTACCGATCTGCCGCAAGCCAGCTGATGACGTACGGTGGAGCCGCGGAAGCCCAACGGCGCTACGTGGTCAGAATGCTCCGGGCATTTCCATTCGAGCCCAAGAATCTAGCTCGGTTCGTTATGTGGGCTATCTATAGATATCATCCAAGTCCAACTAAACCCTCAGCGGTGCGATAAGGCTAATGCAACCTGCTCTGAATAGCGCTCTGGAAACGGTGCTAGCTTGTCCGTCGTGTATCTCCAAGCTCTCAGAGGAACACGAAAAAGAGCTTCGTTGCTCTGGTTGCGGTGCTCGCTATCGGGTAATCGACGATATTCCGGTTTTGATCCCGGAAGGTCATGCAATATTGCAAATGGACGAACTGAGGTTTCGAGAAGCGTTGGCAGTTCAGAGATTTCGTCACTCCGACGCTCGCGAGCTAATGAACGCTGTAGCCGAGCATCATTGCCTTCCTAATCATGAAACAGAAAGCTCAAGAGTTCCGTAAACGCTTTGCAGACTACGAGTGGTTGCTTGATGTCGGTATTGGATTTGGTTGGCACTGGAGCGAATCTGAACGGGGATCAAAAATTCTTGGTCTCGATATATCACTGGAAAAT
>Ga0194131_10001355_pt1:0-17500 | contig 42074 bp, 37 predicted proteins | sample TA2KigO120mmetaG_FD_148631 | JGI IMG/M metagenome (GOLD analysis project Ga0194131, IMG submission 148631) | Freshwater microbial communities from Lake Tanganyika, Tanzania - TA2015053 Kigoma Offshore 120m | ecosystem: Environmental > Aquatic > Freshwater > Lake | place: Tanzania: Lake...
CGCTGACCGCCCCGTACATGCACGACGGGTCGCTGCCGACCCTCGAAGCGGTGATCGAATTCTACGACCGCGGTGGCCTCGACAACCCGGGGAAAAGTCCACTCCTGGCACCCCTCGGGCTGTCGCCGCAGGACAAGGCCGCGCTCGCGGCGTTTCTGAGGGCCCTCACCGGTGCCGGAATAGAGGTACTGGTTGCCGAGGCGCGAGCCACTCCGATCGGCCAGTAGGCGGCAATGATCGGGGACAGACCCCGATTTCTCAGCGCAGCGCGGTCACCGCGCCGGGCGCGATGCCCACGGGCCGCCAGTCTGGGGTAACGCGCGCGCCACCGTGGCCGCGCCGATCCGTGTTTCACATACGCATGTGCACGCGATCCGCCTCGCGGGCGGGTACGAGGCGCTCGTGGCGCGCGACGTGGCGGCCTGGGACGCGGCCGCCCGTGCGCAGGAGATCGACGCCGCCGAGCGCGATTGTCTTGATGTGGAACAAGTTAGCGGATGAAACTCCGCGAACCATGGTAGCCTTACTCACGGGAAGGAGGGGCCCATGAACGACACCGTGAAGTATGTCCTCGACGAATCGAGGATCCCGAAGCGCTGGTACAACATCGCGGCCGACCTGCCGGCGCCGCCGCCGGCGGTGCTGCATCCGGGCACCAGGCAGCCGGTGGGACCCGACGATCTCGCGCCGCTGTTCCCGATGGCGCTCATTCTCCAGGAGGTCAGCACCGAGCGCGAGATCGAGATCCCGGAACCGGTGCGCGAGATCTACCGTCAGTGGCGCCCCTCGCCGCTGTACCGCGCGCGGCGCCTGGAGAAGGCGCTGCAGACGCCGGCCAGGATCTACTACAAGTACGAAGGTGTCTCGCCCGCGGGCAGCCACAAGCCCAATACCGCCGTGCCGCAGGCGTTCTACAACAAGGAGGCCGGGGTGAAGAAGATCACCACCGAGACCGGCGCCGGCCAATGGGGCTCCTCGCTCGCCTTCGCCGGCGCGCTGTTCGGGCTGGAGATCAAGGTCTACATGGTGAAGGTGTCCTACCAGCAGAAGCCCTACCGGCGTGCGCTGATGGAGAGCTACGGCGCGACATGCGTCGCCTCGCCGTCGCAGGAGACGCAGTCGGGGCGGGCGATCCTGGCCCAGAACAAGGACCACCTGGGCAGCCTCGGCATCGCGATTTCCGAGGCGGTCGAGGTGGCGGCGACCCACGACGACACCAAGTACGCGCTGGGCTCGGTGCTGAACCACGTGCTCATGCACCAGAGCATCGTCGGCCAGGAGGCGATGGCGCAGCTGGAGATGGCGGGCGACTATCCGGACGTGATCGTCGGCTGCACGGGCGGCGGATCGAACTTCGCCGGCATCGCCTTCCCGTTCATCGGCGCGCAGCTGCGCGGCGGCCGGAGGGTGCGGGTGGTCGCGATCGAACCCGCGGCCTGCCCGTCGCTGACGCGCGGCAAGTACGCCTACGACTTCGGCGACACCGGGCACCTGACGCCACTGGTGAAGATGCACACGCTCGGTTCGACCTTCACGCCGCCCGGCTTCCACGCGGGGGGCCTGCGCTACCACGGCATGGCGCCGATGGTGTCGCACTGCAAGGAGCTGGGCCTGCTGGAGGCGAAGGCCTACACTCAGACCGAGGTGTTCTCGGCCGGCGTGCAGTTCGCGCGCGCCGAAGGCATCCTGCCCGCGCCAGAGGCGAACCACGCCGTGAAGGGCGCCGTCGACGAGGCGCTGCGCTGCAAGACCGAGGGGGTCTCGCGCACCATCCTGTTCAACCTGTGCGGGCACGGCCACTTCGACATGCAGGCGTACACGGACTACTTCGCCGGCAAGCTCACCGATCAGCACTACGACGAGAACGAGCTCGCCATGGCGCTCGCCGGGCTGCCTTCGGTGGTGGCGGCCTGATCGCGCCGGCGTCGGGCCGCTGCCCGAGCCCGCGCTACCGGCCGGGGACCGGGTAGTCGTGGGCGGCGCGCGCCGCGCCGGCGCACACGGTCCGCTACGAGCGGCGCCGGCCCGAGCACCTGCTCCTGCATCGGCTGCTGCGGGAGCATCTGGAGACCTTCCTCGCTGAAGGCAGGCGCGCGAGGGCGCACCTCCGGACTTGGTGAAGGATCTGCGATCCATGCGGCCTCGCCGCCGTTAGCCGATTTTCACGCCTGTGCGCCCGCATTAAGATAGGGCAGGGCATTGGAGGTTCGCGATGCGCATTCCCCGATTGCTGCTCCCGACGCTCTTTGCGCTTGCCGCCAGCGCGGCGCAGGCGCAGGACTGGCCGTCGAAGCCGGTCAAGGTGATCGTCCCCTTCCCGCCCGGTGGCGGCACCGACACCGTGGCGCGCCCGCTCTCGGCCAAGCTCTCGCAGATGCTCGGCCAGCAGTTCGTCATCGACAACCGCGGCGGCGCCGGCGGCACCATCGGCGCGACCCTTGCCGCCAAGTCGCCGAACGACGGCTACACCGTGCTGCTGGCGCCCGTGCACCTGTCGGTGGCGGTCACGGCCTACAGGAACCTGCAGTACGATCTCGAGAAGGACCTCGCGCCGGTAACCTCGGTCGCGGTCTTTCCGGACGTGATGGTGGCGGCCGCGCGGGTGCCGGCGAAGAACCTCGGCGAGCTACAGGCCTACGCGAAATCGAACCAAGGCAAGCTCAATTGCGGCTCGGCGGGCAACGGCACCACGCGGCACCTGTCCTGCGAGTTGTTCAACACCGCCGCGGGCGTGAAGGCCACGCACGTGCCCTACAAGGGAACCGGGCCGGCGACGCAGGCGCTCCTGGCAGGCGAGGTCGACTGGGTGTTCGAGGCCCTGGGTAGCGCCGCCTCGCACATCCGCGCCGGGAAAATCCGCCCGATCATGGTCACCTCGGCAAGGCGCTCGCCGTCCTTTCCCGACATCCCGACGGCGGTCGAATCGGGCCTTGCCGGATTCGAGATCACCTCCTGGTACGGTATCTGGGTGCCGGCGGGCACGCCGCGCGCCGTGGTGCAGAAGCTTCAGGCGACGGTCGCCAGGGCTTTCGAGGAGGCGGACATCAAGGAGCTCTGGTTCAAGCTCGGCGCGGAACCGGGCGGCTCCACGCCAGAGGCGTTCGGCGCGTTCGTGCGACGCGAGATCGAGAAGTGGGGCAAGGTGGTGCGCGAGGCAGGCGTCAAGGTTGAATAGACCCGAACCCTGAGTAGGCGCGTGCGGCGCCCCGATCTGCTGGAAGACGCCTGATCCTCCCATGTTAATATTAGAATGACCCGTTAAGCTAGGAGGCAGTCCATGCTCAAGACCCTGCTCTCGGCCTGCGTCGCGCTCGTTCTTTCCGGCCCTGCGGTTGCGCAGAGCAAGTTTCCGATGAAGATCGCGCACCTCGAGTCGCCCACCCAGCCGCGCCACCAGGCGCTCCTCAAGGTGGCCGAGTTGGTGAAGAGCCGCAGCAACGGGGAAGTCGACATCCAGCTGTTCCCGGCGGCGCAGCTGGGCAACGCGCGCCAGCAGGTCGAGGGCGTGCAGTTCGGCACTATCGAGTCGAGCATGATGCCGGCGGCGTTCATCGCCGGCTTCAACCCTGTGGTGTCGATCCTCGATATCCCGTACATCTACCCCAGCGACCGCGCAAAGAGCCAGCAGCTGCGCAGCTCTGCATTCGGGCGGGCGATCCTCGACAGCTTCGCTTCGCGCCAGCTCGTCGCGCTCACGCTGTGGCCCAACGGCCGCAAGTCGATCACCTCGAACAAGTCGCTCGACAAGCTCGATGCGCTGCCGGGCCAGAAATTTCGCGTTATGGACTCGAAGATCCTGATGGAGCAGTTCGCGGCGGTGGGCGCCTCCGCGGTGGCCATCCAGTTCGGCGAGACCTACACCGCCCTGCAGACCGGCGTGGTGGACGGCCAGGAGAACCCGCTCGATTCCATCGCCACCATGAAATTCCACGAGGTGCAGAAGAACCTGGTGGTCACCGAGCACGGCGCGATGGAGGACGTGTTCCTCATCAACCCGGCGTGGTGGAACAAGCTGCCGGCGTCGCACCGCGACGTCATCGTGAAGGCGATGGACGAGGTGCGTCCGCAGTTCGAGAAGATGAAGGACGAGGCGCAGACCAAGGCGCTCGAGGTCATTCGCGCCGCGGGCAAGACCAGCGTGCGCGTCGCCGACGAGGGCGAGCGCAAACGCATGCGCGACGCGATGTATCCGCGCGCCCGCGCGGCGTATCTTGAGCGCACCGGCGCCGAAGGCCAGAAGCTGGTCGGCCTCTACGAGCAGGAGTTGAAGAAGCTCGGCCTTTGAGCGACTGAGGCCCGCAGCGGTGCTGCATGCGCACCGTGCTTGAGTTGTTGCGGCGGCTGGAGGGCGCCGCCGTGGCGGCGCTCATGATCGTCATGTCGGTGCTCTACGCCGTCAATGTCGGCGTGCGCGAGCTCGCCTCATCCTACGCCGTGAAGTTCGCCTGGATCGAGGAGGCCTGCCTGTACGCGCTCGCCTGGCTCGTTTTCCTCGGTCTCGGCCTCGCGCTGGAGCAGAGGCGGCAGATCGCCATGACGAGCCTCCTCGAGCGCTTGGCGCGCGGCGTACGGCGGCCGATCAAGCTCGCCATCGATCTCACCGGCCTCGCCTTCAGCCTGTACATCGCCAAGCTCTCGCTCGACATTACGCTGCTGGTCGCCAGAAGCGGCCAGGCGAGCCCGACGCTCGACATCTCGACCGGCTGGCTGTATGCGGCGATGCCGGTCGGTTTCGTGCTGCTCGGCCTGCGCTACGCCCTCGAGCTGTTCAGCGCCGACGGGCGGCTCGGGGTGAAATCATGATCGTCGCGGCGCTCTGCGTGCTCGCGCTCGCCATGCTGGTGCTCGGCTTCGAGATGCTGCTGGTGATGGGACTGCCGGCGGTTCTCGCCAAGCTGGCGTTCCACCCGAACATGCCCGCCGTCATCATCCCGCAGAAGATCCTCGGTGGCGTCAACGTCGGCACGCTGCTGTCGATCCCCTTCTTCATCTTCGCCGCCGACCTGATGGCGCGCGGCGTGATCGCGCAGCGGCTCACCGCCATGGTGCGCGCCCTCATCGGTCACTTGCCGGGCGGCATCGGCCACACCACGGTGGGCTCGTGCATGGCATTCGGCGCGGTGTGCGGCTCCGCGCCGGCAACCGTAGCCGCGCTCGGCCGGCTCTGCGACCCGGAGCTGAGGCGCGCGGGCTATCCGGAGAAGTTCAGCCTCGGCCTGATCGCCGCCTCGGCCGAGTGCGCGCTGCTCATTCCGCCTTCGATCACCATGATCATCTACGGCTGGATCACCGGCACCTCGATCGCTGCGCTTTTCGCCGGCGGCCTGGTCGTCGGCATCGTGCTCGGCGTCGCCTTCATGGCGCTGGTGCAGTGGGAAACCTGGAAGGTCGGCGCGCGGCGCGGCGAAAAACCTTCCAGGGCGGAGCGGCTGGGCGCTTTCAAGGCCGGCGCCTGGGCGCTGGGGCTGCCGCTGGTCATCCTCGGCGGCATCTACTCTGGCGTCTTCACGGCAACCGAGGCCGCCGCCGTGGCCGTAGTGTACGCGGTGTTCGTCGAGATGGCGGTCTACCGCGGTTTCGGCTGGCGCGAGCTGGTGCGCATCGCCGAGTCGAGTGCCGTCACCGTCGCGGCGATTTTCATCCTGCTCGCGATGGGGGCGCTGCTGTCGCATTTCGTCGTGCTGGCGGGCGTGCCCGACATCGCGCTCGCCTTGGTGAAGAAGCTCGACATGAACTGGGTGAGCTTCCTGCTCTTCGTCAACCTGCTGCTGCTCGTCGCCGGCATGTTCATCGACCCCAACTCGATCCTGCTGCTGTTCGTGCCCACGCTCTATCCGGTCGCCGCGGCGCTGGGCGTCGACCCGCTGCACTTCGGGCTGCTGGTGACGCTCAACATCTGCATCGGCATGATCACGCCGCCGTTCGGCCTCGACCTGTTCGTCACTTCCAGCACCCTCCGCCGCCCGGTCGAGACGGTGATTCGCGGCATCTGGCCGTTTATCGGGGTCAACCTCGCGGTGCTGGTGCTGATCACCTACGTGCCCGCCATCTCGACCGCGCTGCCGCGGCTGCTCCTGTGAAGGTCGAAAGCCATTCCTGCGAGGTGCTGCAGCACGACTGGGTCAACGCGCGCTACAAGTACCTGCGCCTGCGCTGCCCGGCGCCGCTCGCGCGCGCCACCGTCGCCGGGCAGTTCTTCCAGCTCGCCTGCCCGCATGGCGAAACCGAGCAGCCCTTCCTGCGCCGGCCGATGAGCGTCTACGGCATCGGCCCGCAGGACGAGCGCATCGAGTTCCTCTACCACGTCAAGGGCGTCGGCACGCGCGCCCTCGAGCGGCTGCGGCCGGGCGGCACGCTCGAGATGTTCGGGCCTCTCGGCCGGGGCTTCCGCTTCTCGCCGCAGTGGCAGCGCATCCTGCTCGTTGCCCGCGGCGTCGGCCTCGCCACCATGGCCCCGCTTGTGCCGCTTGCGGCGCGCGCGGGCGTGGGCATCACCGCATTGCTCTCGGCGCGCGCCCCGTCGGACCTGATGCAGGAGGAGTTCCTGCGCGGCGCGCCGGCGCAGGTGCATGCGGTTTACGACTCCGATGGCAGCTCCGCGGTGGACCGCGTGGAGGCCCTGCTCAGGGACGTGCTGCTGCGCCAGCGCTTCGACATGGTGTATACCTGCGGTTCCAATCGCCTTCTGTTTCTGATGCAGAAAATGCAGATGCGGGGAGAGGCGGCCCTAGAGCAGCAAATGGCCTGCGCCATGGGCGTATGCCTGTCGTGCGTGCGCCTGTTCAACGAGGGCGGCGAGAAAGTGTTCCGGCGCGTGTGCTGCGAAGGGCCGGTGTTCCCGATAGCGACCGTATCCGGGGAGGTGCAATTTGGCTGATCTCAGAGTCAACATCGGAACGCTGATCCTGAAGAACCCGGTGATGCCAGCTTCGGGCTGCTTTGCTTACGAGTACGAACAGGCGCTGGATCTTTCGCGCCTCGGCGCGCTGGTGACCAAGAGCGTGACCCCGAAGAGCCGCATCGGCAACCCGGTGCCGCGCGTCTGCGAGACGCCCGCCGGCATGCTCAACTCGATCGGCCTGCCCTCGCACGGCCAGCGCTATTTCCTGGAGGAGATCGCGCCGCACTATTCCGCAGTATCCGCTCCGCTCGTCGCCAGCGTTTCGGCCGACACGGCGGAGGAGTTCGGCATGGCCTGCGAGGTCTTCTCCGCACCCGGCATCGCGGCGATCGAAGCCAACATCTCCTGCCCCAACCTGGAAGCCGACGGCCGCGCCTTCGCCATGTCGGCGACCGACACCCACGCGGCGTTGCACGCCATGAAGAAGCGCACGCGGTTGCCGATCTGGGCCAAGCTCACGCCCAATGTGACCGACATCGCCGAGATCGCGCGCGCCGCAGAAGACGCCGGCGCGGATGCGCTGGTGGTGGCGAATACCTTCCTCGCCATGGCGATCGACCCCGAAACGCGCAAGCCCCGGCTGGGCAACGTCATGGGCGGGCTATCGGGCCCCGCGGTGCGGCCGCTCATCGTGCGCATGGTGTTCCAGTGCCACCGCGCAGTGAAGATTCCGGTGATCGGTTGCGGCGGCATCGTCACCGCCGAGGACGCGGTCGAGCACCTGCTTGCCGGCGCCACCGCGGTGCAGGTCGGCACCGCCTCGTTCCTCGATCCCGCGGCGATGGTCCGCATCATCGAGGGGCTCGAAGCCTATTGCGGGCGCCATGGCGTCGCGCGCATCGCCGAGCTCATCGGGGCGGTGAGCATCGACCCCGGGATCACCGACCGCTGGCTGCGCCTCGCGCAGCAGTCGGGCTGATGCAAGCCGCCTTCGGCCGCGCCGACCGCGAGCTCGCCGCCGAGCTTTTCGAGTCGGTGCGCAAGATCTCCGCAGCACCCGTCGGCGTGACGCGCCCCTCCTACAGCGACGTCGAGACCGCGACGATGGAGATCCTCGGGCAGGCGGCGCGCAATGCCGGCCTCGCCGTGCGCCGCGACGCCGCAGCCAACCTCGTCGTCGAGTTGCCCTCGGCGCCGGCGCAGCCCGCCACCTGGATCGGCTCGCACCTGGACTCGGTGCCGCAGGGCGGCAATTTCGACGGGCTGGCCGGGGTCATCGCTGGCCTGCTGTGCCTGTACAAGATCCGGGAAAGGAAAGTCGACTGCGCACGGCCGCTCGCGGTGATCGGCCTGCGCGGCGAGGAGAGCGCCTGGTTTGGCAAGCCCTATCTCGGCTCCTACGCGCTCCTCGGCAAACTCACGCCGCACGACCTAGAGCGCAAGCAGCGCGACAGCGGCCGGCCACTCGGCGAGCACATGGAGAAAGTCGGCGCCGACGTCGCGCGCATCGCGGCGGGCGAGCCGCTCGTCGATCTGCGGTCGGTCGGCGCCTGGCTCGAGCTGCACATCGAGCAGGGGCCGATCATGGTGGCGCGCGAGGCGCCCGTCGGCGTGGTGACCGGCATCCGCGGCATGCTGCGCCACGTTGCCGCGCATTGCCGCGGCACCGCCGGGCATTCGGGGGCCGTGCCGAGGTGGCTGCGCCACGACGCGGTGTTCGCGCTTGCCGAGCTCCTCATGCGGCTCGACGAGAACTGGCAGGCGCTCAACTCGCGCGGCGTCGACCTGGTGGTGACCAGCGGCGTGGTCGGCACCGACCCGCGCGAGCATTCGGTCTCGCGCATCCCGGGCGACGTGCAGTTCAGCCTGGAGATGCGCAGCCAGTCGCTCGAGACGCTGGAAGCGTTCTACCAGCTGGTGCTGGTTGAGTGCGCCGGCATCGAACGTTCCAGGGGCGTCAGGTTCGAGCTGGGCGAGCGCGTGCTCTCGGAGCCCGGCCTCATCGACCGCGAGTGGGCGGCGCGCCTGGAGCAGGCCTGCGCTGCGCTGCAGGTTCCGCATATCGACATCCCGAGCGGCGCCGGGCACGACGCCGCGGTGTTCGCCAACCACGGCATCCCCGCAGCGATGCTCTTCGTGCGCAACGACCACGGCTCGCACAACCCGGACGAGAATATGGATCTCGACGACTTCATGATGGGCGTAGAAGTGCTCTACAAGGCAGTGACCCCGTGAGCATCGTTGCCGCAATGACAGCGCGCATGCTGCTCGAGGCGGGGGCGGTCAAGTACAACGCCGAGCAGCCCTACTTCCTGTCCTCGGGCTGGGCGAGCCCGGTCTACATCGACTGCCAGGGCCTGATCTCCTTCCCGCGGCTGCGCCGCAGCCTGATGGACTTCGCCTCCGAGACGGTGCTCGAGCAGGCCGGTTTCGAGCGCTTCGACGCCGTGGCCGGCGCCGAGCCCACCGGCATTGCCTATGCGGCCTGGATCGCGGAGCGGCTCTCGCTCCCGCTGCAGTACGTGCGCCGCCGGCCGCGCGGCTTCGGTCCCGAGGCGCAGATCGTGGGTAGCCTGCGCCCCGGCACACGCGTGCTGCTGGTGGACGACGTCACCACCGACGGGCGCAGCAAGATCGAGCTGTGCCGCGCGCTGCGCGCCACGCAGGCGCGCGTCGATCACCTGCTGGTGATGTTTTTCTTCGACGTCTTTCCCGAGACGCGCGCGCTGCTCGCCGAGCTCCGGATCGAGCTGCATTACCTCGCCACCTGGAGCGACGTGCTCGCTGAGGCGCGCGCCGCCGGTTATTTCACCGGCGCCCAGGCCGAGGAGGTTGATCGCTTCCTGCAGAGCCCGGCGCGCTGGTCGCTCGAGCACGGCGGCATCTCCTGTTTTCCAGGGTCCGCATAGCCACGTGCCCGCTAGCAGCCGCGCCGCGCCCGGTTAGGGTGAACTTGAGCGGCCTGCCGGCTTGCCCCCTGCCGTGTGAGGGGGGCGCGAGCCAATTCAACCTCGATCACACTAAAGGAACGTCGTCCCAAGCGGTGGTGTAGTTGGGCGACTTGCGCTCCTGCCGCATCTGCCAGTCCCGGTAAGCCCCCTGCGTTGACACCTTGACCGTGCCTCGTCCATAGCGCTGGTTCAGGGCGTCCAACGCCTTCATCAGCCGCTCGTTGCACGGGATCTGCGGCTCCAGCAGATCGCCCTGCCGCTGCGTCACCGGACTGATCTCGCAGAGCACGATGCCGGCCTTCTTGTATTGGTAGTCTGGCCTGAACATGCGCTCGCACAGGGCCGCCGCCCAGCGGTTGACCCCCAGGCTGTCGTTGGTCGGGTAGGGCAGTGGCACGGCCAGGCTGGGCATGTACTGCGGCAGATCCTTGCGAAACCGGTTGGTCTGCAGGAACACTTGAATCACGGCGGCGTGGCTGCTCTGCGCTCGCAGCTTGGCGCAGGCATTGGCCACAAAGGCCGACAGCGCGTCCTGTAGCACCGGCAGTTCCGTCACCATGTTGCCGAAGGAGCGGCTGACAATGATCTGTTGCCGGTCCGGCTGGATTTCCCGCAATTCGATGCACGGGATTTCCTGTAACTCGCGCTGGATTTTCTCCATCACCACGCCGAACTCGGCGCGCAAGGTGGGCACATGCGCCTGCTGCAGATCGTGCACGGTCTCGATCCCGTGCCGGGCCAGCTTCTTGGTGAGTTTGCGCCCCACGCCCCAGACCTCCTCCACCGGGATGTGTTGCAGCAGGTTCGCCTTTTGCGCCGGGGTCAGGGCGTTGTAGTTGAAGACCCCGCGGGAGCGCGGGTGCTTCTTGGCCACATGATTGGCCAGCTTGGCCAGGGTCTTGGTCGGGCCAATGCCAACACAAACAGGGATACCGGTCCATTGGCCTACCCGCGCGCGCATGGCATAACTCACCTCGCGCAACTTGGGGATGCCAGTCAGATCAACGAAGCATTCGTCGATCGAATACACTTCGTGCCGCGGCGCGAAGTTGCTCAGGATGCTCATGACCCGGTTGGACAGGTCTGCGTAGAGGGCGTAATTGCTGCTGAAGGCCAGGATACTGTGCTGCTCGGCCAGTTCCTTGCACTCGAACCACGGCTGACCCATCTTGATGCCCAGCGCCCTGGCCTCGTTGGAGCGCGAAACGACGCAGCCGTCGTTGTTAGACAGTACCACCATCGGCACCCTGGCCAAGTCCGGCCGAAACACCCGCTCGCAAGAGACGTAGAAGTTGTTGCAATCGACCAGAGCCAATTGCTGCACCGGACTGCCCATGGCATGCCCTCAGTAGAGCTTGTGTAGGTTGTAGGTCACCACGCCCCAAACGTCGAACTCCTCGCCCTCCTTGACCGTAATGGTCGGATACCGCGTGTTCTCCGGGATCAGTTTGATGACGCCGCCCCGCTTGTGCAGGCGTTTGACGGTGAACTCGTTGTTGAGCACCGCCAAGACGATGTTGCCGTGGCGGGCATCAAGGGAGCGGTCGACCAGCAAGGCATCCCCCTCGTAGATGCCGATGTCGATCATGGAGTCGCCCTTGACCTTCAAGACGTAGGTGGTATCGCCGTTGCGGATCAGGCGCTCGTTGAGGTCAATGCGCTTGCGGGTGTGGTCGGCCGCCGGAGACGGGAAACCGGCAGGCACCTTCCAGCCACACACCTGCAGCCAGGCCTTTTGTTCAGGGATGAAGACCGGTTGCGGAGGGGAATCGAGGGCGGCTTTCATGTTGCCGAATATACTGTTTTTTTGTACAGTATTTCAAGCACACCGCTTGCCTGGGCTCTCGGCGCCGGCATGGCTCGGAGTTCTCAAGGTCGACCATTAAACTGCTGTCATGAAAATCGTAACCGCGGCAGTGGCAGAACGTAACGGACAATTTTTGATTGCCGGGAGGTGCCGCCCGGCGCCGAATGTAATCGATCGGTTACAACGGGCCCGCCCGGGTGGCGCGCCGCGGATGGCATACAATGGCCGCGGCGGGCCCCCCCGCATTGCAGCCTGGTGAACCTGGTCAGGTCCGGAAGGAAGCAGCCACAGCTGGACACTGCAAGTGCCGGGGTCAGGCTCGCCTTGCACAGAGGAAAGGGGGGGCTGCGACAGAACGTCTCTGCCCCCCTTCATATTCCCCCGGGCCACTAGAATCACGCCATGAGCTATCAGGTATTGGCCCGCAAGTGGCGGCCGCGCGATTTCGCCAGCCTGGTCGGGCAGGAGCACGTGGTCAGGGCCCTCCAGCACGCCTTGGCCGAGAACCGGTTGCACCACGCGTACCTGTTCACCGGCACCCGCGGCGTGGGCAAGACCACGCTGGCGCGCATCCTCGCCAAGTGCCTGAACTGCGAGCGGGGCGTGTCGCCCGAGCCCTGCGGCCGGTGCGGCGCCTGCCAGGAGATCGACGGCGGGCGCTTCGTCGACCTGCTGGAAGTGGACGCGGCCACCAATACCCGAGTCGACGAGATGCGCCAGTTGCTGGACACCGCGCAGTACGCGCCGACCCGCGGCCGCTACAAGGTCTACGTCATCGACGAGGTGCACCAGCTCTCGGGCCACGCCTTCAATGCCATGCTGAAGACGCTGGAGGAGCCCCCCGAGCACCTCAAGTTCATCCTCGCCACCACCGACCCGCAGAAGATCCCGGTCACGGTGCTGTCGCGCTGCCTGCAGTTCAACCTGAAGCAGATGCCGCGCGGCGCCATCGCCGGGCACCTCGCGCGCGTGCTGCAGGCCGAGGGCACCGCCTTCGAGCCCGAGGCGCTGCCGCTGGTGGCGCAGGCCGCCGCCGGCAGCATGCGCGACGCGCTGTCGCTGCTCGACCAGGCGATCGCGCACGGCGCGGGCAAGGTCGCCGCCGAGGGCGTGCGCGCGATGCTGGGCACCATCGACGAGAGCTACCTGCTGCGGCTGCTGGACGCGGTGGCCGCGGGCGAGGGCGCCGCGGTGATGGCAGTGGCCGACGAGATGCAGTCGAGGAGCCTGTCGTTCGATGCGGCGTTGCAGGACTTGGCCGCGCTGCTGCTGCGGGTGTCGCTGGCGCAGCTGGTGCCCGAGGCGCTGGAGGCGGACTACCCGGACCGCGACCGGGTGGTCGCGCTCGCCGAACGCCTCGATCCCGAACTGACCCAGTTGCTCTACCAGATCGCCCTCCAGGGCCGCAGCGACCTGCCGCTTGCGCCCGACGAGCACGCCGGGTTCGCCATGACGCTTCTGCGAATGCTGGCCTTTAGGCCGGATGGCGGGCCGCAGAAGACCGCCTCGGCGGCGGCAACAAGCTCCGCGCCCGCGCCCTCCCGGCCCGCTGCCGCGCCGAGCTTGGGCGGTGACTGGCCCGCTCTGGCGCGCGCGCTCCCCCTCAGCGGCGCGCCGAAACAGCTCGCCCACAACGCCGAGCTGCAGGCCTACGCCGATGGCATGATCGAGCTCGTGATCCCGAGGGGCATGGCCTACCTCGCGGGCAACGCCTACCGCGACAAGCTGCAGGCGGCGCTCGAGCAGCATCTGGGCCGGCCAATGCGCGTCAAGGTCGGGGTCGGCGAGACCCGCGGCGCCTCGGCGGCGGCCAAGGACGCGGGCGAGCGCGCGCAGCGGCAGTCGGAGGCGGCACAGACGATGAAGGGCGACCGCTTCGTGCAGGACCTGGTGAACATGTTCGACGGCAGGGTGATCGAGCCCGGCGTGCGGCCGGCGCCGCCGTCCAAGAGCGAATAGGAGAGCTGCATGAAGGGAAACATCGGCCAGCTGATGAAGCAGGCCCAGATGATGCAGGAGAACATGCGCCGCATGCAGGAGCAGCTGGCGAGCCTGGAGGTCGAGGGCCAGTCCGGCGCCGGCCTGGTGAAGGTCACCATGACCTGCAAGCACGACGTGAAGCGCATCAGCATCGATGCCTCGCTGGTGGGCGACGACAAGGAGATGCTCGAGGACCTGGTGGCGGCGGCCTTCAACGACGCCGCGCGGCGCGTGGAGCAGACGGTGGCCGAGAAGATGGGCAGCGTCACCGCGGGGCTCGGGCTGCCTCCGGGCATGAAGCTGCCGTTCTGAGGCCGGGAGCCGGGGCTTGAACCGCGAGCCGGTGCCGAGCGCGCAAGGCCTGGAGCGCCTGATCGAGGCGCTGCGGGTGCTGCCCGGGGTCGGGCCGCGCTCGGCGCAACGCATGGCCTACCACCTGCTGCAGCACGACCGCGCCGGGGCCGAGCAGCTGGCCGGCGCCCTGGGCGCGGCGCTCAGCTCGGTGCGGCACTGCGCCCGCTGCAACAGCTTCACCGAGGAGGAGCTGTGCGCGCTGTGCCGCTCGCCGCGGCGGGATGGCTCGCTGCTGTGCGTGGTCGAAACTCCCGCGGACCTGGCGGTGGTGGAGCAGACCATGAGCTATCCAGGCCTGTACTTCGTGCTCATGGGACGGCTCTCGCCCCTGGACGGCGTCGGGCCGCGGGACATCGGCCTGGACCGGCTGCTTGCGCGCGCCACCGACGGCGTGGTGCAGGAGGTGATCCTGGCGACCAATTTCACCAATGAAGGCGAGGCCACGGCGCACTACATCGCCGAGATGCTGCGGGCGCGGGGGGTGCGGGCATCGCGCATCGCGCGCGGGGTGCCGGTGGGCGGTGAGCTGGAGTACGTGGACCTGGGCACGGTCTCGCAGGCGCTGCGCGAGCGGCGCGGGTTATAGTTGAATTCCTAATGGAGGAATCACCATGAGACTGTTGACCCTGGCCGCGCTGGCCGCCGCCCTGATCGCCGGTCCTGCATCAGCCCAGCTCGAGCGCAGGGACGTGCACATCGCCGTGGGGGGCAAGAGCGCTTTCTACTACCTGCCGCTGACGGTGGCCGAGCAGCTCGGCTACTTCAGGGACGAGGGCCTGGAGGTGAAGATCAGCGACTTCGCCGGCGGCTCGGCCGCGCTGCGCGCGGTGGTCGGCGGCAGCGCCGAGGTGGTTTCGGGGGCCTACGAGCACACCATCAGCATGCAGGGCCGCAGGCAGTACATGAGGGCCTTCGTGCTGCAGGGGCGCCTGCCGCAGATCGCCCTTGGGGTGAGCAAGGCGAAGGCCGGATCCTACAGCTCGCCGAAGGACCTGAAGGGCATGAAAATCGGCGTCTCGGCGCCGGGCTCGAGCACGCACAACCTGGTCAAGCAGCTGCTCGCCAAGGCGGGCCTCGACCCGGACAAGGACGTCTCGATCGTCGGCGCGGGCATCGGCTCGGGCGCCATTGCGGCGATGAAGAGCGGGCAGCTGGATGCGATCTCCAACGTCGATCCGGTGATGACCAAGCTGGAACTGGACGGGGACGTGCGCATCGTCGCCGACACCCGCAGCGCCAAGGGCACGCAGGCGATCTGGGGCGCGCCGCTGCCCGCAGGCTGCCTGTATGCGCCGGAGGCATGGTTGCAGAAGCACCCCAATGTCGCGCAGGCGCTCGCGAGCGCGATCGTGCGCGCCGACAAGTGGATCGCCAAGGCGAGCGCGACCGATGTCGCCAAGGTGGTGCCCGAGAGCTACCTGCTGGGCGATCGCGCGCTGTACCTGTTCTCCTTCGACAAGGTGAAGGAGGCGATCTCGCCCGACGGCATGATTTCGGACGCCGGCGCCAAGGCGACGCTGGAGGCGCTGAGGGCCTTCGACAAGGACGTCAAGGCGGCGCAGATCGACCTCGCGCGCACCTATACCAACGAGTTTGCGAAAAAGGCGAACGCAAAGCACAAGTGAGCGCCGCGCTAGAGCTCGCGCGGATCACCTGCACCTTCATCTCGCGCCACGATCGGTCCCAGCGCTACACCGCGGTCGAGGAGACCTCGCTCGCGGTGGCGCCGGGGGAGTTTGTCTCCGTGGTCGGCCCGACCGGCTGCGGCAAGTCGACGCTGCTCAACCTCGCCGCCGGGCTGCTCGCGCCTTCGTCCGGTTCGGTGCGGGTGTTCGGCGAACCGTTGCGGGGCATCAACGGCCGCGCGGGGTATCTCTTCCAGTCCGAGGCGCTGATGCCGTGGCGCAATGCGCTGCAGAACGTCATCGCCGGCCTTGAGTTCCGCGGCCTCGACCCGGCGGCGGCGAAGGCGCAGGGCGAGGACTGGCTGCGGCGCGTCGGCCTTGGGGGCTTCGGCGACCGCTACCCGCACCAGCTCTCCGGGGGCATGAGGAAGCGAGTGGCACTGGCGCAGACGCTGATCCTGAACCCGCAGATCCTGCTCATGGATGAGCCGTTCTCGGCGCTGGACGTGCAGACCCGGCAGCTGATGGAGAACGAGCTGCTCGAGCTTTGGTCGGCGGATCGCAAATCGGTGTTGTTCATCACCCACGACCTGGAGGAGGCGATCGCGCTCTCGGACCGTGTGATGGTGCTCTCGGCCGGTCCGGCCTCGCATCCGATCGGGGAGTACCGCATCGACCTGCCGCGGCCGCGCGACGTGTCGGAAATACGGCTCTCGCCGCGCTTCGTCGAGATCCATGCCGAGATCTGGCACGCCATGAAGCACGAGGTCCTGAAGGGCTATGCGCAACAGCGACAGTAAGCTCGGCCTGCGGCTGTGGCAGCTGGGCGTGCTCGCCGGGCTGTTCGTCGCCTGGCATGTGCTGACGGTGCCCGGCATCCTGCCGCCGTTCTACTTCGGTGACCCCAACAAGGCGGCCTTCTTCTTCGGCGAGCCGCTCAAGGTGCTGGGGCGGATCTGGAACTGGTTCGCCGGAGGCGACATCTACCGCCACCTCTGGGTGACGCTGATGGAGACCATGCTGGCGTTCTTCACCGGCACCGTGCTGGGCCTCCTGGTGGGCATCTGGCTGGCGCTCGCGCCCACCGCCGCCGCGATCCTCGATCCCTACATCAAGGCGCTCAACGCCATGCCGCGCGTGATCCTGGCGCCGATCTTCATGGTCTGGTTCGGCCTGGGCATGCTCTCCAAGGTGGCGCTGGGGGTCACGCTGGTGTTCTTCATCGTGTTCTTCAACGTCTTCCAGGGCGTGCGCGAGGTGAGCCCGGTGGTGCTCGCCAACGCGCGCATGCTGGGGGCCTCGAAGCGCCAGTTGCTGCGCCACGTCTACCTGCCCTCGGCCATGAGCTGGGTGTTCGCCAGCCTGCACAACTCGGTCGGCCTCGCCTTCGTCGGCGCGGTGGTGGGCGAGTACCTCGGCTCCTCGGAGGGCGTGGGCTACCTGATCCTGCAGGCCGAGGGCGTGTTCGACATCAACACCGTGTTCGCCGGCATCATGGTGCTCACCGCGTTTGCGCTGGCGCTGGATTGGGTCGTGACCCTGGTCGAGAAGCGCCTCATGGTCTGGCAGCCGCGCAGCGGGGAAACAGAGCGCATCTAGGCCGTTGGCGCCGCTGCAGTTCGTATCCGGCCTCGGCAGCCGGTATTCCTGCCTTGCCGCGACCCAGCTCTAGGACATCGCCGCGTATCCGCGGCGGCGTTGGCGTGGCTCGAGCGTGGTATGTTCGCCCGCACACCGTACGGAGGAGTTCCATGATCAGGAAATCGCTCGTGTCCGTCGCCCTGTTCGCGGCCGCCGCTGCCGCGCACGCCCAGGCTTGGCCTTCGCGCCCGGTGAAGATCGTGGTGTCTTTCCCGCCGGGCACCACGCCCGACACGGTGGCGCGCGTGGTCGCGCCGCGAATGCAGGCCGCGCTTGGCCAGCCGGTGGTGGTGGAGAACCG
>Ga0194131_10001355_pt1:22500-42074 | contig 42074 bp, 37 predicted proteins | sample TA2KigO120mmetaG_FD_148631 | JGI IMG/M metagenome (GOLD analysis project Ga0194131, IMG submission 148631) | Freshwater microbial communities from Lake Tanganyika, Tanzania - TA2015053 Kigoma Offshore 120m | ecosystem: Environmental > Aquatic > Freshwater > Lake | place: Tanzania...
CCTAAGGTAGCGAAATTCCTTGTCGGGTAAGTTCCGACCTGCACGAATGGCGTAACGCTGGCCACACTGTCTCCTCCCGAGACTCAGCGAAGTTGAAATGGTTGTGATGATGCAATCTACCCGCGGCTAGACGGAAAGACCCCGTGCACCTTTACTGTAACTTTGCATTGGACTGTGAACCGATCTGTGTAGGATAGCTGGGAGGCTTTGAAGCGGTGGCGCTAGCCATCGTGGAGCCGTCGTTGAAATACCAGCCTGATTATTTCGCGGTTCTAACCTTGGCTCGTGATCCGGGCCGGGGACCGTGCATGGTAGGCAGTTTGACTGGGGCGGTCTCCTCCCAAAGAGTAACGGAGGAGTACGAAGGTACGCTTGGCACGGTCGGAAATCGTGCTTTTATGTGCATAGGCAAAAGCGTGCTTGACTGCGAGACGGACATGTCGAGCAGGTGCGAAAGCAGGTCTAAGTGATCCGGTGGTTCTGCATGGAAGGGCCATCGCTCAACGGATAAAAGGTACGCCGGGGATAACAGGCTGATGACTCCCAAGAGTTCATATCGACGGGGTCGTTTGGCACCTCGATGTCGGCTCATCACATCCTGGGGCTGTAGCCGGTCCCAAGGGTATGGCTGTTCGCCATTTAAAGTGGTACGTGAGCTGGGTTTAAAACGTCGTGAGACAGTTTGGTCCCTATCTACCGTGGGCGTTGGAAGTTTGAGGGGGGCTGCTCCTAGTACGAGAGGACCGGAGTGGACGCATCCCTGGTGTACCGGTTGTCACGCCAGTGGCATTGCCGGGTAGCTATATGCGGAAGGGATAACCGCTGAAAGCATCTAAGCGGGAAACCTGCCCCAAGATGAGACTTCCCGGAGGCTCGACCTCCCTAAAGGGTCGTCCAAGACCAGGACGTTGATAGGCTGGGTGTGCAAGGGCCGCGAGGCCTTGAGCTAACCAGTACTAATTGCCCGTGCGGCTTGACCCTATAACCGTGAGCGTGGCGCGAGGCGGGAATCCGGCGGATTTCCTTCTGTTCGTGCGCGGCGGTTACGCACGCTTGGCGCGCTCTCTTATCCAGACCTTGTTTCTTCCACCCTGATTTGGCCTCACCGCGCCCGGCGCGTCGGCCATCCGCTCTACCTGGCGGCCACAGCAGCCCGGAACCACACCTTCCCTTCCCGAACAGGACCGTGAAACGGGTTTGCGCCGATGATAGTGTGCAGTCGCATGCGAAAGTAGGTTACCGCCAGACCATCTCCCCAAGCCCCGGAGGCCACCGCTTCCGGGGCTTTTTTGTTGCCGATTGCCAGTAGGGCGGTGCTTCTCAGCAATGTCCTCGATGGCAATGGGCGGAACAATGTCGACAGCCTTTGCCCGGGCGTATTGGGCCAGCAGCACAGCCCGCGTCCTGCTCGATGTCCGCCACGGCTGCGTAGGGCAGCTTGTTCGTCATTTATCCGTCATCCTCATCTGCACCTTCATCCTCGCTCCCGCCTAAGCCGCTACTTTCTTCCTGATCTCTTGAGCGCACCGGCTTATGGCGCTAGCGCTCCGCGGGCGCCACCAGCGCCTCCACCACTTAGATCCTGGACAGCGCAGCATCCGCCGCGGCTTGCGTAATGCGTCCCTTGCGCGCTCCAGCTTCAGGAGGGTCCAGACGCGACGCGGCCGCCTTCCTTGATCGGGGTTGCGAACTGGTAGTCGATGTCCCAGGGAAAGTAGATCCATTTCGTCTGCTTGAATTCCTTGACGAAGGTGTCCACCACCGCGCGGCCGGCGGGCTTGGCGTAGAGGGTCGCGAAATAGGCCCTGGGCAGCATCCGGCGCACGATCTGCGCGGTGCGGCCGGTGTCCACCAGGTCGTCGACCAGCAGCCAGCCTTCGCCCTCGCCTGCGATGCTGGGCTTGAGCACCCGGACATCGCCCTGCGCCTGCTCGGCGCCGCTGCCGCCGCCGGCGCCGTAGCTGGTGACGCAGATGGTGTCGATCAGGCGCAGGTCCAGCTCGCGCGCCACCAGCGCGGCCGGAACGAGGCCGCCCCGAGTGACCGCGATGATCCCCTTCCAGGGCCCCTTTTCGTGCAGCAGGTGCGAGAGGTACCGCGCATCCCGGTGCAGTTCTACCCAGGAAACGATGATTTCGTCTTCGTACGCCATGTCATGGAATTCTAACGCGGGCGAGCTCAGGGAAAAGCTATAATCAGGTCAATCGAGGACTTGGAGGAGGGCTCGATGAAACGGCTCCTGAGCAGGGCGGCGGCCGGATTGGTGCTGGCGCTGGGCGCACCCGGTGCCACCGCGCAGAGCATTCCCGCCAGGCCCTTTGCGCTGATCGTGCCCTGGCCTGCGGGGGGGGGGCCACGGACACCCATCTAGGTGCGATCGCTCAGGCGAACCCGGGCAAGCTCTCCCATGGCTTGACCAGGTGTACTGGTACAAGTCGAGCGACGACTACGCGAAGTGGGGCGCAAAAACGCTGAAAGCGGAACGCGCCACCATCGAGCCGGTAGGATTGCTCCTCAAGCAGTAAGCCGTTCAACCCGAAACCCGGAGGTGCCCATGAAGTATTGCAAGATCCTTCTGGCCTACAACGGTTCTCAGGAGGGCAAGCGCGCCCTGTTCGAATGCGCCGACCTTGCCGGATTCCTGGGAGCGGAAATGCATCTGCTCGCGGTGGCGAGCATGCCGCCAAGCCTGTTCCTCACCGAGGGCTTCGTCCCCGAGGAGTTGCTGGAAGAGGAAAAGAAGCGCACCCAAGCGGTGCTCGACGAGGGCATCCAGTCGCTCACCCGGAAGGGGTTCAAGGCCGCTGGCCACCTCGCGGTGGGCGAGCCGGTGGAGGAAATCTGCCGCGTCGCCAGGGACGTGGGCGCGGACCTGATCGTGGTGGGCCATAACCAGAGTACTTCCTGGGCGGCCCGGTGGTGGAAGGGCTCGGTGGGCGCCTCGCTCCTCGACTACGCCCCCTGCAGCATCCTGATTGCGCTGTCCAAGGTCGAGCAGACCTAGGTATCGAATCGGTTCGCAAAGACCGCTTCGGCAGCGCTATGGATGTCGCCTCGCTGGAAATGGTGCAAAACGGTACCGACCGCTCGGCTGTGGCTGAAACCGGCTGATGGCGAAGCGCGCGGCCCTGTACAGCAGTTCGCCGCGCCGCGCGCAGCCGCCCCCTGAGCAGCCGGCGCCGCAGGCACGCCAAGCCGCGCGCCTCGACTGGCGCCGGTACCGCAGCGCGCTGCTGTTCTCGGCGGGCGTGCTGCTTACCCTGGCCTTGGTCCAGTTCAACGGCGGCTTGTCCCGCGCGCCGCGCGAACTGACCCAGGAGGACATCGACGCCGCGGTCGCGAAATCGCTGCGGACCGCGCCGCCGCCGTCGCCCGCGGCGAAGGCCTGGGAAACCATCCGGCCCTCGGTGGTGCGGGTCCAGGGCTACGGCCTGGTCACCCCGGCCGAGGACCCGGACGCGCCGGTCAATACCGGCAGCGGCGTCATCATCCTGGACTCCGGCGTGATCCTCACCAACCTGCACGTGGTGCAGGGGGCGCACCACATCCGCGTCACCTTCGCCGATGGCCTGGAGTCCGACGCCTTCGTCACCGGGATGCGCCCGGAGCACGACTTGGCGGTGCTGCGGGCGAAGACGCTGCCGGACGACATCGTCCCGGCGACGCTGAGCTCCACCGAAAAGCTCCGGCCCGGGGACCGCGTCGTGGCGGTGGGTTACCCGTTCGGCATCGGCCCCTCGGTGTCCGCGGGCGTGGTCTCGGGCCTGAAGCGCGAGTACCGCTCGCCGCAGGGCAAGCGCATCCTGACCAACCTGATCCAGTTCGACGCCGCGGCCAATCCGGGCAACTCCGGCGGCCCTCTGGTGAGCGCCGAAGGCGAAGTGGTGGGCATCGTCACCGGGGTGCTCAACCCGACCGATCAGCGCGTGTTCATCGGCATCGGCTTCGCGGTGCCGATCGAGAACGCGGCCTCGGCGATCGGCCTTGCTCCGTTCTAGAACCTGTCGGGGAGAACCAGCATGGATGCAGGCGCGGGACAAAAGAACCGGGAGCTCGCTTCCTTGATGCAAAACGTGCTGTACGAGGTGAAGAAGGTGGTGGTGGGCCAGGACAACTTCCTCGAGCGCGTGCTGGTGGCGATTCTGGCCCAGGGGCACCTGCTGGTGGAAGGGGTGCCGGGCCTGGCCAAGACGCTTACGGTGAAGACGCTGGCGCGCACCGTGCGCGGCCAGTTCCGCCGCATCCAGTTCACCCCGGACCTGGTACCCGCCGACCTGGTGGGCACGCGCATCTACAGCCAGAAGACGGGCGAGTTCTCCACTTCGCTGGGGCCGGTGTTCGCCAACCTATTGCTGGCCGACGAGATCAACCGGGCGCCGGCCAAGGTGCAGAGCGCGCTGCTGGAGGTGATGCAGGAGCGCCAAGTCACCATCGCGGGCGAGACCCACCGGGTGCCCGATCCGTTCCTGGTGATGGCGACGCAGAACCCGATCGAGACCGAGGGCACCTACCCGCTGCCCGAGGCGCAGGTGGACCGCTTCATGATGAAGGTGCTGGTGGACTACCCCTCGGTCGAGGAGGAGTTCGTCATCGTCGAGCGCGTCACCGGCGCCGACCCGCTGGTCGCGGAGGTGGCGACCACGCAGCAACTGGCGGTGCTGCAGAAGCAATGCCGCGCCGGCTTCGTCGACCCCGCCCTGATGCAGTACGCGGTGCGCCTGTCGGCGGCGACGCGCGAACCGGAGCGCTGCGGCCTGCCCGAACTGGCCAAGTACATCTCGTTCGGCGCCAGCCCGCGCGCCTCCATCCACCTGATCGAGGCTGGGCGGGCGCTCGGGTTGCTCCGCGGGCGCAGCTACGCGCTTCCAGAGGACCTGGTGGACCTGGTGCCCGAGGTGTTCCGCCACCGCCTGGTCCTCACCTACGAGGCGATGGCCGAGGGCATCACGGCCGACGAGCTCATAGGCCGCATCCTGGCCTGGATCCCGGCTCCGGCCAAGCCGCTTGATTCACGTCTGGAGACGCATGCCAACCCCGTCCCGACCAAGGCCTGACCCGGAAGCGCTGCTCAAGCGCCTCGAATGGACTGTGCTGCGGCGCCTGGACGGGCTGCTGCACGGTGATTACCGCACGCTGATGCGCGGCTTCGGCCTGGACCTGGCCGACCTGCGCGAGTACCAGTATCACGACGACGTGCGCCACATCGACTGGAACGTCACCGCGCGGCTGCAGACGCCGTACGTGCGCGAGTTTCACGAAGAGCGCGAGCTCACCGCCTGGTTCCTGCTGGATCTCAGCCCCTCGGTGGACTTCGGCTCGGTGGCCAAGAAGCGCAGCCTCTCCGAGGAATTCGTCGCGGTGCTGGCGCGCCTGATGACGCGGCACGGCAACCGGGTCGGGGCGCTGCTCTACGGTGACAAGCTTGACACTGTGGTTCCCGCAAGGGGCGGCCGCCGCCACGTGCTGGAGCTGCTGCACCGGCTGCGGGTGCGGCCGGCCACCAAGAGGCCCTCCGGCACGACCGAGCTGGGCGACTTCCTCCGCGGCGCCTTCCAGGCCATCAAGCGCCGGTCGCTGGTGTTCGTGGTGTCGGACTTCATCAGCACCCCGGGCTGGGAGCGGCCGCTGGCGCAGCTGGCCGAGCGCCACGAGGTGCTGGCGGTGCGCCTCTACGATCCGCTGGAGATGGACATCCCGGATATCGGCATGGTGTTGATCGAGGACGCCGAGACCGGCGAGCAGCTGTTGGTGGATACCGGCGATGCCGGGTTCCGTAAGCGTTTCGCGGAAACCGCCACGCGGCGCGAAGCGGAACTGCGCGCCGCCTTGCGTCAGGCCGGCGTGGACGCGCTGGAGCTGGTCACCGGCGATGACCTCGTGGAGTCACTGATACGCTTCACGGAACTGCGCAGGATGCGCACGCGGCGCAACGCCGGCGGCATGCCGCGGCAACTGAGTCGCGCCGCATGAAATTCATCTGGGCCGAGGCGCTGTGGCTGCTGCTGCTGGTGCCGGCACTGGTCGGGCTGTACCTCTGGCTGCTGCGCCGGAAAAAGAAGGTCGCGCTCAAGTACGCCAGCCTGGGCATCATCCGCGAGGCGATGGGGCCGGGCAGGCCCTGGCGCCGCCACCTGCCGCCGGCCCTGTTGCTGCTCGCGCTGACGGCGATGATCCTCGCCATCGCACGGCCCTCGGCCACCATCACGCTGCCGGCGGCACGCCAGACCATCATCCTTGCCATGGATGTCTCCGGCAGCATGCGCGCCAGGGACATCGAGCCCAGCCGCTTCGAGGCCATGCAGGCCGCGGCGCGCAAGTTCATCAACGAGGTGCCGCGCAACACCAAGATCGGCATCATTTCCTTCGCCGGCACCGCCTCGGTGGTGCAGGCGCCCACCGAGAACAAGGAAGACCTGCTCGCCTCCATCGAGCGCTTCCAGCTGCAGCGCGCCACCGCCATCGGCAGCGGCATCATCGTGTCGCTGGCGACGCTGTTGCCCGATGCCGGCATCGAGATTGCGTCGCTTCTATACGGCGACAACGCCTCCCGGGTGCGCTCGCTGCGCGAGCCGGCGAAGAAGGAGGAGAAGAAGGAATTCAAGCCGCTGCCACCGGGATCCTACGGCGCCGGGGCCATCATCCTGCTCACCGACGGGCAACGCACCACCGGGCCGGATTCCATCGAGGCGGCGAAGATGGCCGCCGACCGCGGCGTGCGCATCTTCACCGTCGGGCTGGGCACGGTGAGCGGGGAGGTGGTCGGCTTCGAGGGCTGGTCCTTCCGCGTGCGCCTGGACGAGGAAACCCTGAAGCAGGTCGCCAACCTCACGCGCGGCGAGTACTTCCACGCCGGCTCCGCGACCGACCTCAACAAGGTCTACCAGACCCTGAACACGCGCCTGATCCTGGAAACGAAGGTAACCGAGGTTTCGGCGCTGGTTTGCGCCTTCGCGGCGCTGCTGGCGCTCGCGGCCGGGGTGCTGTCGCTGGTCTGGTTCGACCGAATACTCTAGAACCAGTCGATGCGCATCGCGCCGATGCCCAAGCTGGAGACCATCATCATCCAGGGCGGGGGGCGAGGTCTGGGGCGGCCGGCTGCAGGCGGAATTGTCTCAGGAGGGGATGCGCAGCGCCGGGGATCTCGCTGAGGCAGACGCCCGGCGGCGATTCAAGACCGGTCGCGCAGGTCTGGCGTTGTTTCCCGCTTCTGGCGACTAGACTAGACTTGTAGGTCCCTACAGGAGACCAAGCATGCTCGAACTGTACTTCGCCCCCGGCGCCTGCTCATTCGTGCCGCACGCTGGGCTGGAGATCATCAAGGCCGCCACCGGCGAGACCTTCGAGCCGAAGCTCGTCAAGCTGCACAAGGCCGAGCACAGGACCCCGGCGTACCTGGCGATGAACCCCAACGGCCAGGTCCCGGTGCTGGTGGCCGACGGAAAGCCGTTGAACCAGATCGTCGCCATCTGCGACTACCTCGACCGGCGCTTCCCGAAGGCGGGGTTGCTGCCCACCGACGCCTGGGCGCGGGCGCAGGCGATGTCGCAGCTGGCGTGGCTCAACAACACCGCGCACCCGGCTTTCTCGCACGTGTTCCGGCCGGATGCCTATGCCCAGACCGACGCGGCAAAGGCCGAGATCAAGCGCATCGCGGCGGGGAATTTCCACAAATGCCTGGAGCGGATCCAGGATTGGGCCAAAGGGGCCTCGCCCTTCTGGTTCGGCGCCGGGCTGTCGTTCCACGACGCCTATTCGTTCACACTCCTGCGCTGGGGCGGACATGCCGGCATCGATCCGGGCACGCTGCCCGGGCTGAAGGCCTACGTGGAGCGGGTGATGGCGGCGGCGCCCATTGCCGCGGCGCTGGAGCGCGAGCGGATCAAGCTCGATACCTTCAAGGCCGCCGCTTAGGTCAGTCCTTCGCTGCCGGCCGCGGCGCGATGCCCAGCTTCTCGTAGATCGGGCGGATGGCGCTGCGGATGGCGCCGAGTCTGGTCCAGTACACCGCGGCGGCGGCGAGGGCCGCGGTGCCGCCCAGTCCCAGCACCGCCGGCGGCCCGATCGCCTCCGAGAGCGTGCCGGCGAATAGGGCTCCCAGCGGCGCCATGCCGAGGAACGCCATCATGTAGATGGAGACCACGCGCGCGCGCATGTGGTCCTCCACGATGGTCTGCAGCACGGTGTTGGTGGCGGCGGCGGCGAGCATCGCCCCCACGCCCACCACCACCAGAAGCGGGATCGCCAGCCACAGCGTGGTGGAGAAGGAAAAGCCGATCAGCGCCGCGCCCGCGGTCGCCCCGGCCACCGGCAGCAGCGTGAGCAGCCCGCGGATCGTGGGCCGCATCGCGAGGTAGACCGTGCCGGCCGCGGCGCCGAACCCTCCGGCGCCGATCAGCCAGCCCAGCGTGGCCGAGCCGCCATGGAACACGTCGCGCGCGAAATAGGGCGCGAGCGACTGGTATGGCTGCACCGAGAAGCTCACCGCCGCCAGCAGCAGCAGCGCGCTGCGCGTGGGCAGGAAGCCGAAGGCGTAGCGAAAGCCCGCCGCGAGCTGGCGCAGCCAGCCGTCGCGGCCGCGCTCGGTGTCGCGCGGCCTGGCGCGGATCAGCGCGAGCGCGACGATCACCGCGCAGCGCATGAGGCAGTTGAGGGCGAAGCCCCAGGCCACGCCGAGGGCGCCAATCACCGCGCCGCCGATCATCGGGCCGATGAAGCGCGCGCTGTTCATCAGCGCCGAGCTGAAGGCGATGGCGTTGGGCAGGTCCTCGCGCCCGCCCACCAGTTCCACCAGCTGCGACTGGCGCGCCGGGGACTCGATGGCGTTGAGCACGCCCAGCACCAGGTTGGCGAGGATCAGGTGCCAGGCCCGGACTTCGTCCGAGGCCACCAGCGCCAGCATCGCGAGCGACTGCGCGAGCGCGCCGTTTTGCGTGATCAGCAGCGCTTTGCGCTTGTTGATGCGGTCCACCCAGACCCCGGCGAGGGGCCCGAGCACCAGCATCGGGATCTGCAGCGCGAAGGCGGCCAGGCCCAGCAGGAAGGCCGAGCCGGTGAGCTCGTACACCAGCCAGCTGCTGGCAATCAGCTGCAGCCAGGTTCCGGTCTGCGAGATGCCCTGTCCTGCGAAATAGAGCCGGTAATCGCGGTGGCGAAAGGCGCGCAGGGCGCGGGGCAGCGGCATCAGCGCGGCGCAAGGTTGCTCATGCGCATCATGCTATCAATTTCGGAGACGCAACCATCATGGCCACGACCCATTGCCTCACCCGTTGCCGGCACACGGCCAGTGGCGCCTGGCCATGGGCTAGGACAGGACCGGCTGTCTGCGGCTTTCATCGGCGGCTGCGGCGCAGTTTAGATTAGGATTCGCCTCGACTCATGGAACACGCCAGCTCCCACCTCCTGCAGGGGATCGTCTTCCTCGGCGCGGCGGTGCCGGAGTCCGCCGGAAAGTCGCCTGCGTGAGAATCGCGATCGCCGGCGCCGGGCCCGCCGGTTTGCTGTTCGCGCTGCTGGCCAGGCGCCGCCACCCCCGCTGGCAGGTGGAGGTGTTCGAGCAGAACCCGCCCGGGGCCACCTTCGGCTTCGGCGTGGTGTTCTCCGAGGGCGCGCTCGCGTTCCTGGAACGCGATGCGCCGGACCTGCACCGGCGCCTGACCGCGCGCATGGAAGCCTGGCCGATGCAGCGCATCGTGCATCGCGGCCAGGCGGTGGACATCGACGGCAACGGCTTTGCCGCGATCGCCCGGCTGACGCTGCTGCAGTTGCTGCAGCTGCTGTGCCGCGAGGCCGGCGTGGCGCTGCACTACGACCGCACGATCGCCTTCGCCGCCGACCTCGGCGAGGCGGACCTGGTGGTGGCGGCCGATGGCGTGAACTCCATACTGCGCGCCGGACGCGAGGCCGACTTCGGCACGCGCATCGAATGGCTCGGCAACCGCTTTGCCTGGTACGGCGTCGAGCGCCCGTTCGAATGCCTGTCGCTCACCTTCCGCGGCAACGCGGATGGCGCCTTCGTCGCCCACCACTACCGCTACGCGCCACGCATGAGCACTTTCCTGGTCGAATGCGACCAGGCGACCTGGCGCAAAGCGGGGCTGGATGCGATGTCCGACGCCGAGTCACGCGCCTACTGCGAGCGGGTGTTCGCCGCCGAGCTCGGCGGCAGGCCGCTTATCTCCAACAAGTCCGTCTGGCGCTGCTTCCCGCTGCTGTGCAATGAGCGCTGGAGCGTGGGCAACATGGTCCTGCTGGGCGATGCGCAGCGCACCCTGCATTTCTCCATCGGTTCGGGAACCCGCGCCGCGTTCGAGGACGCGATCGCGCTCGATCGCGCCTTCGGCGAGGCGGGCGCGAACGTTCCGGCTGCGCTGGCGGCCTTCGAGCGCAGCCGCCGCCCGGTGCTGGACAAGCTCCTTGGCGCGGCCAACCGGAGCTCGTACTGGTACGAGCAGCTTGCGCAGAAAATGGCGCGCTTCGATGCCCTTGGTCTCGCCTACGACTACATGAGGCGCAGCGGACGGCTGACGGATGCGCGCCTGGCGCAGATGGCGCCGAAGTTCATGGCGAAGGTGGCGGCGGCGCGATGATCGATCAGGCTCGGCGCTGGGTGGGCGAGGCCAGGCGCGTGGTGGTCCTGACCGGCGCCGGCATCTCGACGGACTCCGGCATCCCGGATTTCCGCGGGCCCCAGGGCCTGTGGACGCGCAACCCGAAGGCCGAGAAGCTCTCCGACATCCGCTACTACATGTCCGACCCGGAGGTGCGGCGCCTGGCCTGGCAGTCGCGCATGGAGCACTCCACCTGGCAGGCCAAGCCCAACGCGGGCCATCGCGCGCTGGTCGACCTGGAGCGCCGCGGCAAGCTGCACGCCCTCATCACGCAGAACATCGACGAACTGCACCAGATCGCAGGCAATTCGCCGGAGAAGGTGATCGAGGTCCACGGCACCATGCGCCAGGTGGTGTGCATGGGCTGCGGCTGGCGCGGGCCGATGCTGGAGACCCTGGCGCGCGTCCGCGCCGGCGAGGCGGATCCGCCTTGCAGGGCCTGCGGCGGGATCCTGAAGAGCGCCACCATTTCCTTCGGCCAGGGGCTGGTGCCGGAGGTGATCGACCGTGCCATGGCCATGGCGGCGCAGGCCGACGTGCTGCTGGCGGTGGGCTCGACGCTGCAGGTCTACCCGGTGGCGGGGGCGGTACCCGCGGCGAAGGCAGCCGGGGCGAGGGTGGCGATCGTCAATGCCCAGCCCACGGCGATGGACGAGCTCGCAGACGCGCTGCTGCCGGGGTCGATCAGCGAGATCCTGCCGAGGATCTGCGCAGGATAGCCGTCGATGCCGCAAATCGGGCCCATCATGCCGCACCAACACCGATGAGCCGTCGCGAGCGGCTGCGCGGCGCGCGGGATCGGCGGCTGCACGCCGTCAGGCCTTGACCTCCCAGTCTTCCCGGTACAGGCCCAGGGCGCGCATCGCCGGGAAGTCGTTGAACGAGAACAGCACCGATTCCTCGTGCGCGCCGTGCCGGTAAGTGGTCCACGACGGCACGCAGAAGATGTCCTTCTCCTGCCATTCGAAGCGCTGGCCGCCGACCTCTGACCAGCCGCTGCCCGACGCGACCTGACAGATGACGCTGCCGGTGTGGCGCAGCGGCTCGCCGGCCGTTGCCCTCTTCAGCAGCTGCAGCCGCGCGCCCATGGTCGGCATCACCGGTCCGCCGGTGAGCGGATTGCGATACTCGTGCACCGCACCATCCTGCTTCAGCGCGGCGTAGCTTTCGTCCCACTTGTAGAGGAACACGGGCGAGTAGGGCTTGGCCCATCCTTCCCGCGACAGGCCAGAGGGTGTCTGGACCGTTTGCGGATGCACTTGATAGAAATTCGCGTCCAGCGAATTCATCAACGGGATGTCGAGGCCGTCCTGCCAGGTGCACTGCGTGCCGCCGGCCTCCACGCCATGGTCGTGCCAGGTGCCGTTGGGCGTGAGCACGAAGTCGCGCGCGCCCAGCGCCAACCGCTCGCCCTCCACCACGCTGTAGGCGCCCCGGCCTTCCATGACGAAGCGCAGGGCCGAGGCCTGGTGCCGGTGGGCGGAGGTGAACTCGCCGGGGTTCATCACCTGGACCCCGGTGTAGAGCAGGCCGGCGGCGGCGCTGCATTCCCTGCGGCCCGGATTGACCAGCATGACCACGCGGCGGGCCGCCTTCTGGGCCGAGACCAGCGCCGCGGCCCGCCGCACCGCAGGCTCCACGTCGCGCCATTTCCAGTGCATCGGCACGGACTTGGGCTGGGGAAACCAGGGCTCGATGTCGTTGGCGACGTTCCACAGTGCGCCCAGGTTGCGCGCCTCGATGTCCCGGTAATAGGCCTCCAGTTCAGGGGTGTCCTCGACGTTGGCCCGGCCAATGACGTTCTCGCGCTTCATCACCTTCCAGTCTATACTAGGCGCCAAGATTCCAAAGGAGAAAACCATGCTATTGCACAAGGCTGTTCTGGCAGGCCTGGTGGCGGGCCTTTTTGCCGCGGCTCCGGCGCTGTCGCAGCAGAAGGTCAAGATCGGTTTCATCACCACGCTGTCCGGCCCGCAGGGCGTAATCGGCAACGACATGCGCAACTCGGTGGAGCTGGCGCTGGATCATCTGGGCCGCAAGATGGCCGGCCTGCCGGTCGAGATCATCTACGGCGACGACCAGGTCAAGCCCGACGTCGGCAAGCAGGTGGCCGATGAGATGCTGAAGAAACACCAGGTGAACTTCGTCTCCGGAGTCATCTGGTCGAACGTGATGCTCGCGGTGTCGCCCACGGTGACCGGTGCCGGAACGCTGATGGTCGGCACCAACGCCGGCCCCAACCAGCTTGCCGGCAAGGATTGCAACGAGCGGCACTTCACCACCTCGTGGCAGAACGACCAGACTCCGGAGGCGATGGGCAAGTACATGCAGGAGGCCGGCATCAACGACGTCTACGTCATGGCGCCCAATTACGCCGCCGGCAAGGACATGCTCAACGGCTTCAAGCGCTACTACAAGGGCCGTATTGTGGACGAGGTCTTCACCCGCCTGGGCCAGACCGACTACCAGGCCGAGCTCTCGCAGCTGCGCGCGAAGAACCCGAAGGCGGTGTTCGTGTTCTACCCCGGCGGCATGGGCATCTCGTTCCTGCGCCAGTACTCCGAAGCCGGCCTGCGGGGCCAGTTCCCGCTGTACTCGGTGTACACGGTGGATGAGCTCTCCATTCCCGCGGTCAAGCACGCGGCGCTGGGTCAGCTGGAGACGCGCTACTGGAGCCCGGACCTGAAAAACCCGGCCAACCAGAAGTTCGTCGGCGACTACCAGAAGAAGCACGGCAGGCCACCTTCCTTCTACGGCGCGCAGAGCTACGACGGCATGATGCTGATCGACTCGGCGGTGCGGGCGGTGAAGGGCAACCTCGCCGACCAGAAGGGCATGATCGCGGCGATGCGCAAGGCCGACTTCAATTCCACCCGCGGCAAGTTCAGCTACAACACCAACCACCATCCAATCCAGAACTTCTACCTGCTCAAGGCGGTGGCCGGCCCCTCGGGCAAGGACCCGGTGATGGAGATCCAGAAAACGGTGTTCGCCAACCACAGGGATTCCTTCTACAAGGAATGCGCGATGAAGTGGTGAGGCGCAGCCCGTAGCCGGAACCGGGGCGCGGGCGACCGCGCCCCTTTTTCTTCCATGACCCCGCAGTTGCAATGATCCTCATAATCGAGCAAATCCTGAACGGCCTGCAGCTGGGGGTGATGCTGTTCCTGATGGCCGCCGGCCTGACGCTGGTGTTCGGCATCATGAACCTGGTCAACCTGGCGCACGGCGCGCTGTACATGGTGGGGGCCTACCTGGCGACGTACTTCTTCCAGGCCACCGGATCCTTCGTGCTCGGTGTGGCGCTGGCGCTGGCCGGCACGCTGGCGGTCGGGATCCTCACCGAGCTGGTGGCGCTGCGCACCCTGTACGAGCGCGACCACCTGGACCAGGTGCTCGCCACCTTCGGCCTGATCCTGATCTTCAACGAGCTGATCGCGATGCTGTGGGGGCGGGCGGCGATCTACAGCGCGCTGCCCGAGTACCTGCAGGGCCACCTTGAGATCGCGGCCGGGCTGCGCTACCCGCTCTACCGCCTGCTTATCATCGTCGTCGGCCTCGCGGTCGCGGCGGCCCTGTGGTACGTCGTGGTGCGCACGCGCCTGGGCATGCTGATTCGGGCCGGCGCCTCCAACCGCACCATGGTGGCTGCGCTGGGCATCAACATCCGGCTGCTCTACACGGTGGTGTTCGGCTTCGGCGCTGCGCTCGCGGGCCTGGCCGGCATCATGGCCGGGCCGATCTACGCGGTGCAGCCCGGCATGGGGGAACTGGTGCTGATCCAGGTGTTCGTGGTCATCGTCGTCGGCGGCATCGGCTCGATCCGCGGCGCGCTGGCCGGAGCGCTGATCGTCGGCTTGGTCGACACGCTGGGCCGAGCCTTTCTCAAGCCCTTCCTCGCCACGGTCACGACGCCCACCGCCGCCGATGCCGCCGGGCCGGCGCTCGCCTCGATGCTGATCTACCTGCTGATGGCGGTGGTGCTGGCGCTCAGGCCCGAAGGGCTGTTTGCCTCGCGCGGATGAAGCCTTCCCCGCGCACCCTGGTCCTGTTCGCCGTGCTCGCGCTGCTGGCCGCGGTGCCGACGCTCGCAGCGGCCTTCAACCAGCCGTTCTACCTGGACCTGTTCCGGCGCATCATGATCTTCGCCATCGCGGCGGCCTCCCTTAACCTGATCCTGGGCTACGGCGGCATGGTTTCCTTCGGCCACGCCGCGTACCTGGGCATCGGCGCCTATGCGGTCGGCGTGCTGGCGCACCACGGCATCCACAACGGCTGGCTGCAGTGGGCGGTCGCGATCGGCGGCTCGGCGCTGGTGGCGCTGGTGATCGGTGCGGTGTCCATCCGCACCAGCGGCATCTACTTCATCATGATCACGCTCGCCTTCACCCAGATGCTGTACTACATGGGCATCTCGATCGAGGAATACGGCGGCGACGACGGCATCCGGGTGGCGAAGCTCTCCCAGTTCGAGGGCCTGATCGACCTCGCCAACCCGACCGCGTTCTATTACGTGGTGCTCGCGCTGCTCGCGGTGGTGCTGCTGCTGGTGCACCGGCTGGTCAACTCGCGCTTCGGCATGGTGATCCGCGCCGCGAAATCCAACGATGCGCGCACGCGCGCGATCGGCTTCTCGCCGTACCCGTACCGGCTCGCGGCGTTCGTCATCGCCGGCGCGATCTGCGGCCTGGCCGGCGCGCTGCTGGTGAACCAGACCGCCTATCTGACGCCGGAATTCATGAACTGGACGCGCTCGGGCGAGCTCATGTTCATGGTGATCCTGGGCGGCATCGGCACCACCGCCGGGCCCTTGTTCGGCGCCGCGGCGCTGCTGCTGCTGGAGGACCTGCTGCAGGGCTGGTCGCTGCTGCCCAAGCTGGTGCATAACTTCTGGCAGTTCTACCTCGGCATCGTCCTGGTGCTGGTGGTGCTGTTCGCCAAGCGCGGCCTCGCAGGGCTGCTGCGCGGCAGCAAGGACGGGGCCGATGGCTGAGCCGATGCTGGCGGTTGAGAACCTGCGCAAGTCCTTCGGCGCGCTCGCGGCCACCGACGGGGTGAACCTCGAGGTTCGCGAGGGCGAGACCCACGCCATCATCGGCCCCAACGGCGCCGGCAAGACCACCCTGATCAGCCAGCTCTCGGGCACGCTGCGCACCGACGAGGGGAGCATCCGCTTCGCCGGCGAGGACATCACCGAGCTGCCGGCACCGGAGCGCTCGCGCAAGGGACTGGCGCGATCGTTCCAGATCACCAGCATCTATCGCGAGTTCACCGCGCTGGACAACGTCGCGCTGGCGGTGCAGGCGCACGCCGGCCACAGCTTCCGCTTCTGGCGCCCGGCGCGCGCGGATGCCGCGCTGCGCGATCCGGCGCGGGCGGTGCTGGAGGAGGTCGGGCTGGGCGCGCGCGCGGAGCTCGTCGCCGCCAACCTGGCGCACGGCGAGCAGCGGCAGCTGGAGATCGCGATGGCGCTGGCGACCCGGCCGCGGCTGCTGCTGCTCGATGAGCCGGTGGCAGGAATGGGCACCGACGAATCGCTGCGCATGGTCGAGTTCCTCGCCACGCTGAAGGGCAGCAAGACCATGCTGCTGGTGGAGCACGACATGGACGCGGTGTTCACCCTCGCCGACCGCATCTCGGTGCTGGTGTACGGGCGCATCATCGCGACCGGCCGGCCCGAGGAGATCCGCGCCAACCCCGAGGTGCGCGCCGCCTACCTCGGGGAGGAGGCCTGATGCTCGCCGTCGAGGGCCTCGAGACCGCCTATGGCCTGTCGCAGGTGCTGTTCGGCATCAACCTGCGCGTCGAGGCCGGGGAGGTGGTGACGCTGCTCGGGCGCAACGGCATGGGCAAGACCACCACGGTGAGCAGCATCATGGGGATCGTGCCCTCCAGGTCCGGCGACATCTTGTTCGACGGCAAGCCGCTGCGCGGCCTGGCCTCCTATCGCGTGGCGCAGGCCGGGCTGGGCCTGGTGCCCGAGGGCCGGCAGGTCTTCCCCAACCTCACCGTGCGCGAGAACCTGGTCGCGACCGCGGCCAGCCGCGCCGGAGGCGCCTCGTCCTGGACGCTGGAGCGGGTCTACGCGCTGTTCCCCAACCTGCGCGAGCGGGCCGCGAACTACGGCAACCAGCTCTCCGGCGGCGAGCAGCAGATGCTCGCCATCGGCCGCGCGCTCATGACCAACCCGAAGCTGTTGATTCTCGATGAGGCCACCGAGGGCCTCGCGCCCCTGATCCGCAACGACATCTACCGCTCGATCCAGGCTCTGAAGGCCGAGGGCCTGTCCATCCTGGTCATCGACAAGGATGTACGGTCGCTCACACGCCTCGCCGACCGGCACTACGTGCTGGAGAAGGGCCGCGTGGTCTGGAGCGGGACCTCGGCGCAACTGGCCTCGCAGCAGGACCTCCAGCACCGCTACCTGGGCGTCTAGCCGCGGGTCAGTACAGTTCGAAGTACTCGCGCTGTTCCCAGTCGGTGACTTCCAGGTTGAAGCGCGCGAGCTCGGCTTGCTTGATGCGGCAGTAGTAGTCCACGAAGGTCGCGCCCAGGCCTTCCTTCAGCACGGCATCGGCGCGCAGTGCGTCGAGCGCCTCGGCGAGCGAGGCGGGCAGCGCCTTGCCGCGCTTGTCGTAGGGCGTTTCGGCGGCGGGTCCGGGATCCAGCTTGCGCGTCACGCCGTCCATGCCGGCCACGACCTGCGAGGCGAAGTACAGGTAGGGGTTCGCCGCCGGCTCCCCGATCCGGTTTTCGATGCGCGAGCCCGGGTCGCCGGGACCGCCCAGCACGCGGATCATGACGCCCCGGTTGTCCTTGGCCCACAGGATGCTGTCCGGGGCGAGGGCGTAGGGCCGGTAGCGCTTGTAGCCGTTGATGGTTGGGGTGGAGAACGCGGCGCTCGCGCGCGCGTGCTCGATCAGCCCGCCCAGGAATTGCATGCCCAGCGGCGAGAGTATCTCACCCGCCCCCGGCATGAAGGCGTTGCCGCCGTCCTTCGCCAGCAACGACTGGTGCAGGTGCCAGCCGCTGGACATGAGGTTCGGCAGCTTGGGCCGGCACATGAAGGTGGCGTGGTAGCCGTGGCGGCGCAGGATCTGCTTGGTGGCGCTGCGCAGCAGCACCATGGCGTCCGCCGCCGCGAGGCCGTCCATGGCAGCCAGCGTGACTTCCACCTGGCTCGGGCCAAACTCCATCTCGAAGGAACGCAGCGGCAGGCCGAGGCCGGCCAGGTTGGCGCGCAGGATCTCCAGCGCGGCCTCCATCTGGTCATAGCGCAACTCGGAGAGCAGGTGATAGCCATTGGCCAGCAGCGCCACCTCCGGCGGCGTGCCGGGCTGGCCGGCATCCTCCGGCCGCAAACGCGGATCGAGCAGCCGGAAGATGTGGAACTCGATCTCCAGTCCGGCCAGCAAACCGTAGCCTGCCTGCTGCAGGCCGGCGAGGGTCCGGCGCAGCAGGCCGCGGGTGTCGAAGGGCACCGGCTTGCCGTTGGGGAAGCGCAGGTCGCACAGCACCCAGCCGGTGCCGGGCGCCCAGGGCAGCACCTTGAAGGTTCGCGGGTCGGCGACCATCACCGCATCCGCCGCACCCTGCAGCTCGGGGATGCCGAGGCCGGCGCCGGCGGAGAACACCGGGAACACGGTCTTGCCCGCGGTGTCCTTCATCAGCAGCGTGCTCGGGAAACCGACCCCGTTCTCCAGGGCGGCGGCGACCTCGGCGGCGGCGATGGACTTGCCGTGCAGCAGGCCGTGCTGGTCGGCGAAGGCGAAGCGCACGGTCTCGAGGCCGCGCTCGGCGACCTCCTTCACGAGCTCCTTCGCGGAGGAGGTGGTGGACAGGGTCACGCGGCTTTCGCGCTCCAGGGCGCGCGCGAGCGGCGCGCGGCGTCGGCTTCCTGGTAGTAGTCCTCCCAGCGACCGGTGGGGCCGATGCCGTCCACCGCCGGCGGCCCGGTGAGCGACGCGGCCTGCGTGGCGTCCAGCATCATCATCGTCCGCTCGCCCTTCGCGGTCTTGTTGATGGCATCGACCAGCAGCCGCCGGTAGAGCACGATGCCCTTGTCGGTGCTGCCGAGGTTCTCCCTGGTTCGGTCGGCGATGCGCCCGGGCGACTCGCAGGCGAACTGGTCATGGATGTTGATGTCGAAACCCATGCCGGTATAGGTGGCCTTCCTCTGCTGCTCGGCATCGAAGCCCCAGCCGGTGTCCCTGTTCTGGACCGGCTTGTAGTCTGGCGCCGGGTAGGTCTTCAGGCGCTGCTCGCGCATGGTCTTCTTGTCCACCGGCGCGGTGAAGCTGGTGAAGACGGAGAACCAGTAGCAGCCGTAGTCGTCCGTGGGCACGTGCCACTGGGTGATGGTCATCTCCGCGTTCATCGGGATGACGAAGGCCTGCGGGAACAGGATGTGGGTCGAGCGGCCGTGGGTCTGCCGCTCGTCGATCTTCCTCAGCGTGACCAGGCGAATGCCGTAGTCGGTCTTCGCCACCGCGATCTCGGGCCGGCCGTACTCGCGCAGCACTTTGGTGATCGGCAGCTCTGAATCCGAGGGTCGGCCGCGGAACTGCTTGCCGTAGCTCGCGGCGGGATCCTCGTCCTCCAAGTAGCGGTGCAGGAACGAGGCGTGGGCCGGATCGATGCCCACCTCCAGCGCCTGCAGCCAGTTGCAGTCCCAGCGGCCCTTGAAGGCGAAGGTGTGCGAGTCCGGCGCGGTGAAGCAGTCGAAATGCGGGAACGCCGACGGTTCGCCCGCGCCCAGCCAAGCGAACAGGATGCCGCTGCGCTCCACTACCGGGCAGGCGCGCTGCTTGATGTGCTCGCACAGCCGGCTGCCGGCGGGTTCGGCCGGCGTCTCCAGGCACTTGCCTTCGACGTCGAACAGCCAGCCGTGGAAGGCGCAGCGCAGGCCGCCGTCCTCCCGGCGCCCATAGGCGAGGTCGGCCTGGCGGTGCGGGCAGCGCCGGTCGA
>Ga0194131_10001356_pt1 | contig 42069 bp, 36 predicted proteins | sample TA2KigO120mmetaG_FD_148631 | JGI IMG/M metagenome (GOLD analysis project Ga0194131, IMG submission 148631) | Freshwater microbial communities from Lake Tanganyika, Tanzania - TA2015053 Kigoma Offshore 120m | ecosystem: Environmental > Aquatic > Freshwater > Lake | place: Tanzania: Lake...
CCCAAGGAATCCACTATCTGCTCGCAACACTCCGTTTCCCTTCCGCGTGTGATATTTTCGACTCACCCCTATGCTCAACTATCGAGCGTTGAACAGCCCTGGGTCGAGGCCAAGTACGAGATCTACATGGCCAAGACCAATCCGTATCAGAAGTAGGCGTCTGAGCTCCCTCCCTCGCCGAAGGCGGGGGAGGGTCGGGGCGGGGGCCATTGCGGTCGGGCGTTGGCCGCTCCGGGCCCCCACCTCGGTCCTCCCCCGCGCTTCGCGCGAGGGAAGAAGTATCCTTCGCGGAAAGCGCGTTTCTTGTCCCTCATCCGGCTGTGGAACCTCCTGGTCGAGTACCAGGACGTGCTGCTCAGCGGCATCAAGATCACGGTCGTGCTGGCCGTGCTGTCGATGCTGCTCGCCATGGTCGTCGGCCTGATCGCGTGCCTCGGCATGCTGTCGCGCAGCCGCATCCTGCGCGCGCCGGCCGTTCTCTTCGTCGAGTTTTGCCGCAACACGCCGATCCTGGTGCAGCTCGTCTGGGTACACTATGCCTGGCCCGAGATCATCGGCGTCAAATTCGACGCCTTCACCAGCTCGATGATCGCGCTTGCCATGCAGTCGAGCGGCTATCTCGCCGAGGAATATCGCGCCGGCATCGAATCGATCGAGAAGGGGCAGATCGAAGCCTCGCAATCGCTCGGCATGACCTATTGGCGGCTGATGCGCCGCATCGTCATCCCCCAGGCCTTCATCCGCATGGTGCCGGGCATCCTCAACCAGTTCGTCACCTGCTTCAAATCGACCAGCATCGTGTCGATCATCGCCGTGCCCGACATCATGTACCAGGCCGGGCTGATCGTCAGCGCGACCTTCCTGCCCATGCCCGTCTATACCGGCGTGGCGCTGGTCTACTTCGTGCTCGTCTTCCTCATCTCCTCGGTCGTGCGCTGGCTGTCGCGCAAGCTGCCGATGACCAGCTACTTCCACACGCAGCAGCATGCCGGCGTCTGATCCCGTCATCCGCCTCGACAAGGTCGAGAAGCGCTTCGGCAAGCTCGAGGTGCTGCGCGGCATCGATCTCGCCGTGCCCGACAGTACGACGATCGCGCTGATCGGCCCCAGCGGATCGGGCAAGAGCACGCTGGTGCGCTGCATCAACCATCTCGAGCGCATCCAGGGTGGGGCCATCCATGTCGGCGACACGACGATCACGGCCGACGGCCTCGAGCGCGGCGGCCGCAGGCTCTCGGCCGGCGACATCGCGCGCTACCGCGCGGGCATCGGCATGGTGTTCCAGTCCTTCAACCTGTTCCCGCACTTGACCGTGCTCGGCAACATCATCGAGGCGCCGACCGGCGTGCTGGGCTGGAGCAAGGCGGAATCAACCGACAAAGCCATGGCCTTGCTGCGCAAGGTCAATCTCGCGGAAAAGGCCCCGGACTATCCGGCGACTCTGTCGGGCGGCCAGCAGCAGCGCGTCGCCATCGTGCGCGCGCTGATCATGGATCCCAGGATCATGCTGTTCGACGAGCCGACCTCGGCGCTCGATCCGGAGCTGACCGGCGAGGTGCTGCGCGTCATCCGCGATCTCGCCATCGGCGGGCGCACGGCGATCATCGTCACCCACGAGCTGCGCTTCGCGCGCGAGGTGGCGTCCCATGTCGTGTTCATGGATGGCGGGCTGATCGTCGAGCAGGGCGCGCCAGACCAGGTGCTGGGCAGCCCACGCGAGGAGCGCACGCGCAGCTTCGTCGGCCGCGTCGCGCATTGATATCCCGCAATTCGTCCGGCCGCGCCGTGCCGCGCCGCACGCACGGGGGAACCATTTTTCCGGCTGTCGGTTTCTCATCCAGCGCCTGGCCCGCTCCGTCGTGTGTCGCGTGATGATGTCAGACCTTCACGTCTTTCTCATGCTGCCGCGTGCGACGGACCGGTGTGCAGCTCCGGCCTAGACGTCGCCCGGGGCCGCAGCCTGCCATGACGATTGCCGAAAAGCTCGATGCCGAAAATCTTGGCCGGGTCGCCGACCTTCAGCCGGAAGCGATCCCGGCCCAGAACGCCGCGGCCCCCGCCAAGGCGCTCCCTGCCGAGCCAGGCGGCGACATGGCGTGGCCCGATCTCAGAACCCTGGTTCTGGCCGGCATTCTCGTTCTCGCCGCCTTCTACACCATGTACTTCGCGCGCGAGATCCTGGTCCCGATCTTCTTCGCCTTCATCCTCAACCTGCTGCTGCAGCCGGCCATGCGCTGGCTTGCGCGCGTGCGCCTGCCGCGCGTGGCCGCCGCCGTCCTGATGATCCTGCTGTTCTTCGGCGCCTTCGGCATTGTCGGCGTCACGATCTCGCGGCCGGCGGCCGACTGGATCGCCAAGGCGCCGGCCAGCGTCACCCGTTTCGAGCAGCGCTTCTCGTTCCTGGAGATTCCGCTCGAGCAATTGCAGGACGCGACCAAGCGCGTCGAGGAGCTGACCCAAGGCAGCGACCGCGGCAACGTCAGCATTGCGGTCACCAAGGCATCGCTCGGCAGCGTCCTGCTGCTCAATACGCAGAGCTTCCTGCTCAGCGCGATCGTGACCATCGTGCTGCTGTTCTTCCTGCTGGTCGCCGGCGACATGTTCCTGCGTCGGCTGGTCGAGATCATGCCCAAGTACAGCAACAAGAAGCAGCTGGTCGAGATCTCCCAGGAGATCGAGCGCAATATCTCCGGCTATCTCTTCACGGTGACCGCGATGAACGCCGCGGTCGGCGTGCTGACCGGACTGGCTGCCTATGCCTTCGGGCTATCCGACCCGATCCTCTGGGGCGTCGCGGCGTTCTTGCTCAACTACCTGCCGATCTTCGGGCCGCTGCTCGGCGTGTGCCTGCTGTTCCTCGCTGGCCTCGACAAATTCGACAACGCCTGGGAAGCGCTGTTGCCAGCCGCGAGCTATCTGCTGATCCATTTCATCGAGGGCGAGTTCGTGACGCCGATGCTGCTCGCCCGGCGCTTCACGCTCAATCCCGTTCTGGTCATCATCTCGATCGTCTTCTGGTACTGGATGTGGGGCGTCGCCGGCGCTCTGCTGGCGGTCCCCTTGCTCGCGATGCTCAAGATCATCTGCGACCGGATCCAGCCGCTCGCCGCACTCGGCCACTTCATCGGCGCCGATCCGCCGTCTTGAACGGGTGTCGCCTGCGGCATTCGGGCGCAGCCGAGCCCGCAGGGACGCACGGTTATCTACGGCGGTTTAAACAAAATTTTAGCCTTTCCCCGCTATTGATAGATGCGGCACGAGAGGATTCATGAGCACCAGCATCTATCAGCCCGATTTCGACCCCAATGCCCTCAGACGCCTCGAGCAGGCGCTGCCGCACGACCATTTCATCGCTTTCGTCGAGGACTACCTCGCAAGCGGGGCCGAGCGCCTGACGCGCGCCGAGACTGTTTGCGCCGGCGGCGACCTCGCCGAGCTCGGCGCTGAGGCGCATCAGATGGTCATGGCCACGGGAAGCTTTGGGCTTCGCCGCGCCTCGGCGCTCGCCAGGCAGCTTGCCGAGGCATGTCACGCAGGCCAAGCCGACGATGCCCAGACGCTCTGCGTCCAGCTCGCCGCATCGACGCGGCGCGTCTGGAGCGAGCTGCGCGAGTGGTTCCTCGGCCCGTCGAACTGACGGAAGCTTGTCGACGTCCCAGGGGTCTGCGACGCGCGATCTGAATGGCGTGGATGCCGGCGCTCGAGCTTTGACGGAAACGCGAGGGCGAAGCCCTTGGAGCAAGGGGAATCGAACCCCCGTCGTAAGCTTGGGAATCAAACGGGGGCTCAAGGGGCTGAATCGGTCAGGGCCGCTGTTTGTCCTCCTGTTTATGTCTTTCTCGTCCTGAGAGACTGGACTTCGGGCTCGTCGCTCCCAGTCGGGGGCGGTGCCTGCTGCGGAGCCTCGACATGGACAAGATGTCGGCGATCGACGCCAGGGTATCGACGTACTCGCGAATCATCTTGAACCAGCCGATCGAACTCCGCGCGGCCGCCCAAAGGATGGCGTGGAGCGCAGATCGAGGCTCATGTGCCGCGCCAGTCGGCTCCTGATCCTCATGATCGATCTCGCCGTCGTCGCGGGCGATCGGCTCGGTGATCTCCGCACCCACGCCGCCCCGGTCCGGCAGATGCCAGATCCGCGCAAGGGCCAATGATATATCAATATGTCTTTTGATCGCCGGCTATGCTATGCGTCACCTGGGCGGGCATGGCGCCCACCGGCCGCCGGGAAATGCGCGCCCGGGGCCCGCGCTTAGAGGGAGGGGGCCAGCATGTGCGCCGTCGCGCTCGGTAGCACTTCGCTGCGTCGGGCCGCTCCGCCGCGAGCCATTTCGGGGCGGATCGACAGCCGCCTGCCGACGCCCCTCTATCATCAGATCTACGTCCTGCTGCGTGAGCAGATCTTGGGCGGCGTCTACGCGGACAACGATCTCGTGCCGACGGAGCAGGAGCTGACGCGCCGCTTTGGCGTGTCGCGCATCACGGCCAAGCGCGCCCTCGACGAGTTGGCGGCGGAAGGGCTGGTGATCCGGCGGCGGGGGCAAGGGACCACGGTCGCCTCGCGGCTGTCCGTGCCGGCGCTCAACGCCAATATCTCGGGGCTTCTCGAGAACCTGCTGATGATGGGGCTCAAGACCAAGGTGAGGATCGTCGACTTCGCCTACGTCCCGGCCTCGGAGGACGTCGCTCGGGCCCTCGCGCTCGAAGTGGGCGCGGAAGTCCAGCGCGCTGTGCGGGTGCGTTCACTCGATGGAGCGCCGCTGTCATTCACGACGAGCTATGTGCCGGGTGCGCTCGGCCTGACCTTCGGCCGCAAGGATCTTGCCACGAAGCCGCTCCTCGAGCTCCTCGAGCGCGCCGGCGTCCTCATCGGCAGCGCCGACCAGTTGATCGGTGCGGTCTTGGCCGACAGCACGGTCGCGCCCCGGCTCGGCGTGCGCGTGGGCTCGCCGCTCTTGTCGGTGACGCGCACGGTATTCGACCAGCATGCCCGGCCCGTGGAGTACATCGCCATTCTCTACCGGCCCGACCGCTACCAGTACCGGATGAAACTAGCCCGGGTTCAGGGCCCGGCCACGAAACTATGGTCCACGACCGACTAGCACGACCACGAGACGACAAACTGCACCAGGGAGAAGGAAGAATGACCAGGATGAACAAATCGCTTTCGCGCCGCCATGTTCTGACGGGGGCGGCGGCCGGTGCGGCGGCCGGCAGCTTCGGATTTCCCGCGATCCTCGGCGCCCAGCCGGCCGCCATCAAGGTCGGCATCCTGCACCCCGTGACCGGCGCCCTCAGCTATTCGGGCACGCAGTCGCGTTTCGGAGCCCAGATGGCCATCGACGAGATCAACGCGGCCGGCGGCATCAAGTCGATGGGAGGGGCCAAGATCGAGGCACTGCTCGCCGACGCCCAGTCGCGCCCGGACGTCGGCGCGGCCGAAATCGAGAAGCTGAACGAGGCCGGCGCCGCCGCCGTTGTCGGTCCCTATGCCAGCGCCATCGCGCTGGCCACGACCCAGGCGGCGGCACGCCACGGCCTTCCGCATGTCGTCGACGTTGCGGTCGTCGATCAGGTGGTCACGCGCGGTCTGATGAATACGTTCCGCTTCGGTCCGGGCGTGAAGAAGACGGTCGACACGGCGATCGAGAACCTGATCAAGATCAACGATGCCGCCGGCAAGCCGGCCAAGACGGTGATGATCGTGCACGAAGAGTCGGCGTTCGGCTCGGGCATGGCGACCACCCTCAACGCCGAACTGCCGAAGCACGGCTTCGAGATCGTGGAGACGATCAAGCACGCCAATCCGACGCGCGACTTCTCGAACATCGTGCTGCGCGTGCAGGCGCGAAAGCCGGACCTGCTGATCCCGTCGAACTACTACAATGAGTACGTCCTCTTCGCCCGCGCTCTGCGCCAGCAGCGGGTCGCGCCGAAGGCGATCTACTCGATCCTCGGGGGCGGCGCGTCGAGCTACAAATTCGTCAAGGAGTTCCCCGACGCTGCCGCGTTCGTGATGGACTGTAACCACTGGTTCGATCCGCGCAAGGCGGCGGCCCTGGCGCTCAAGGAAAAGACCGAGAAGCAGGGGCTGTTCTACACCTACGAGGTGTTCATGAACTACTCGTGTGTCTATCTGCTGGCCGACGCCCTCGAGCGCGCGAAGGGCGCGCAGCGCGACGCTATCATCGCGGCACTCGCCTCGAGCACGTTCGACATGCACGTCATGCCCTATGGGCCGACGCGGTTCGTCAACGGCCAGAACCAGGGCGCGCAACCGGTCACGACGCAGATCTTGGACAAGGACATCAAGGTGATATATCCGCTGGCCTTCGCCTCCGGCAACGTCGTCTACCCGATGCCCGAACGGCGGGCCTGAGGGGGTGTCTGCCGGGCGGGCCCTCGCCCTGCCCGGCATCGTCTGCGATGCTCGATCCGCTCATCCTGCTGCCGGCAGTGATCAACGGCCTCACCATGGGCGCGGTCTATGCCCTCGTGGCGCTCGGGCTGACGCTCATCTACGGCGTGCTGCACATCATCAACTTCGCGCACGGCAGCCTGCTGATGGTCGGCCTCTACGGAGTATTCTTTCTTCACCGCGCTGGGGTGGATCCCTATCTGGCGCTGGTCATCATGGTGCCGGCGCTATTCGTCGTCGGCTATGCGCTGCAGTGGAGCGTGATCGGCAAGGCGAGCCACGGCAGCGACCAGAACGTACTGCTCGTCACGCTGGGCGTCTCGATCGTGATCGAGAACCTGGCGCTCTATTTCTTTACCGCGGACACGCTGACCGTGGACACGCCGTATGTGTTCGAGATGATCGATCTCGGTATCGCGCTCGTCCCTCTGCCGCGGGTCATCGCGTTCCTCTCAGCCTTGGTTCTGGCGGCTCTGCTGTGGCTGCTCATCGCGCGCAGCGACCTCGGCCGGGCGATCCGCGCCGTCGCCAAGGAGCGGCAGGGGGCACGCCTGGTCGGCATCGATGTCGACCACATCTTCGCCATGAGCTTCGGTATCGGCACCGCCTGTCTCGGAGCCGCGGCATGTCTGTTGCTGCCGATGTTCTACGTGTCGCCCCATGTCGGGCACGTCTTTGTGCTGGTGGCCTTCACGGTGGTCGTTCTGGGTGGGATGGGAAGCTTCAGCGGAGCGCTGTTCGGCGGGTTGCTGATCGGAGTCACCGAGTCGGTCGGCGGCTTGCTGCTCGGCGAATCGCTGGGGCAGATCGGCATTTTCCTCATTTTCATCGCCACGCTGATGTTCCGGCCCAGTGGACTGTTCGGGGCTCGGCTCAGTTGAGCGGACGTCTTCCGATCGCAGCCGGGCTTGTGGTCGCGCTCGCGGTGCCGTACGTCCTGCGGTCCGATTTCTGGCTTGGCTTCCTGATCACGGTCCTGCTCTTTGCCGCCCTGGGCATGGCGTGGAACATTCTTGGCGGCTATACTGGCCAGTTCTCCTTCGGACATGCGGCATTCTTTGGCACCGGCGCGTACACGACGGCGGTGCTGCACATCGGTCTCGGGCTCAACCCCTGGCTGGGCCTGGCCACGGCAGCCGCCGCCGGCGGCCTGGTGGCTCTGCTCGTCGGTTATTTGAGCTTTCGCTACGGCCTGCGCGGCTCGTATTTCGCGCTCATCACGCTCGCCTTCGCCGAAGTGCTGCGCATACTGGCCAATTCGGCGGAGTTCACCGGGGGCGGCGTCGGCCTCTATGTGCCGCTCGATCTCGGCATCGCCAACCTCCAGTTCGCCGACAAAGCCGGCTACTACTACGTGGCGCTGGCGTTCGCCGTGCTGTCGCTGGTCGTGGGCTGGATGCTGGAGCGCTCTCGCCTGGGAGCTCAGATGATGGCCATACGCGAGAACGAGGACGCGGCCCAGGCGCTCGGCGTCGATACCTTCGCCTGCAAGCTGAAGGCGATCGTCATCTCCGGGGCGCTGACCGGCATCGGCGGCGCCTTCTACACGCACTACTATCTCTATATCGACCCCGGGATCGCGTACGGGCCCGGGGTATCGGTCGAGATCCTGCTGGTGCCGATCATCGGCGGGCTGGGGACCGTTTTCGGTCCGTTGGCGGGCTCCGCCGTTCTTCATGGCGCCGGGGAGCTGGCGCGCCGTCTGATGGGCGATGCCCCGGGACTGAGCTTGATTTTCTACGGTGTGCTGCTGGTCGTCATGGTTCGCTTCATGCCGGAAGGCCTGATGGGCGTCGTCTGGCGAATTCGCCGCCGGTCGGAGACCCAGGCCGATGCTTGAGGTGAGGGGGCTCAACAAAAGCTTCGGCGGCCTGCTCGCGGTCGCCGACGTGTCGCTGCGCGTGACCGAGGGAGACATCGTAGCGCTGGTCGGCCCGAATGGCGCCGGCAAGACGACCCTGTTCGCGCTCGTCTCGGGATTTCTTCGGCCAGACGGCGGCACGGTGACGTTTGCGGGCCAAGATGTGACCGGACTCGCCCCGCACCTGGTATGCGCGCGTGGACTGGTGCGCACCTTCCAGGTCGTACAGCCCTTCGGCCGCCTTTCGGTGCGCGAGAACATCGCCGTGGGCGCCCATCTTCGATTTGCCGAGCGCGGCGAGGCCATGGCTCGGGCTGCGACCGTCGCGCAGCGGGTCGGCATGAGCCACTTGCTCGATCGTCCGGCCCACGCCCTGACCGTTGCTGCCCGCAAGCGCTTGGAGCTGGCGCGCGCGCTGGCGACCGAGCCGCGGCTGCTCCTGCTGGACGAGGTCATGGCCGGCCTGAATCCGACCGAGATGACCGAAATGATCCGTATCGTGCGTGGCATCCACGACGGCGGCGTGACCGTCTTTCTGATCGAGCATGTCATGCAGGCGGTCGCCAGTCTGGCCGAGCGCGTCCACGTGCTGAATTATGGCCGACTGATCGCCGAAGGCGCGCCGGCGGAGATCGCACGCATGCCGGAGGTGATCGAGGCCTATCTTGGCCATGGCGCCGCCGAACGCATGACGGCGCATGCCGCGGGAGGCTCCCGATGAAGGCCGCGCGCCTCCTCGACGTGCGGGACTTGCGCGCCGGCTACGACGAGGTGCCGGTGCTGCATGGCGTCGATCTGCATGTCGACGCTGGCGAGATCGTCGCGCTCCTGGGCAGCAACGGTGCCGGCAAGTCGACCCTCAACAACAACGTCTCCGGCCTGTTTCATCCCTCGGCGGGCACGGTGCATTTCGAGGGCGAGGACATTACCGGCGCTCCGTCGACACGGATCGTCGCCGGCGGCCTCGTCCAGGTGCCGGAGGGCCGCCGCATCTTTCCGAACCTCACCGTCCGGGAGAACCTCGTGCTGGGCAGCTACCGGCGGGCGCGTCGCCAGTGCGCGCGCAACCTCGATCGCGTGACCGCCATCTTTCCGCGACTGGGCGAACGCATGGCCCAGGTTGCCGGCACCTTGTCGGGCGGCGAGCAGCAGATGCTGGCGATCGGGCGCGGGCTGATGGCCGAGCCGCGGCTGCTGATCCTCGACGAGCCGTCGCTCGGGCTGTCGCCGCGGCTGGTCGAGGAGATGTTTGGGCTCATCCGCCGCTTGCACGACGAAGGTCTGGCGCTGCTGCTGGTCGAGCAGAACGTCGTGCAATCGCTGGAACTCGCCCAGCGCGGCTACGTCCTGGAGAACGGACGCATCGTCTTGTCGGGACCGGCCGCCACCCTGCGTGAGGATCCAGCCCTCCGCCGCGCATACCTGGGAGTCTGATCATGGGCCGCACGCTCGCCGAGAAGATCATCGCCCGCGCCGCGGGCCGTGATTTCGTTCAGCCCGGGCAGATCGTCACCTGCAGGGTCGATCTCGCCATGGTGCACGATTCAAGCGGCCCGCGCCGCCACAAGGCGATGCTGGAGCAGCTCGGCGCCAAGCCGTGGGACGTCAGCCGAATCGTGGTCGTGACCGATCACTACGTGCCGGCGTTCGATGCCGAGAGCGCGGCGATCCTCGATCTGACGCGCCGCTGGGTGCGTGACGAAGGGGTCGCGAATTTCTACGACATGGAGGGCATCTGCCACGTGATCCTGCCGGAGCGCGGCCATCTGCGGCCCGGCATGTTCGCCGTCGGCGGCGATTCCCATTCGCCCACGGCCGGCGCCTGGGGCTGCTTCATGTTCGGCATCGGCGCTACCGAGATGTGCGGCGTGCTCGTGACCGGGGAGATCTGGCTCAAGGTGCCGCCGACGCACCTGGTGCGCTGGAACGGCCGCCTCGGCGAGGGGGTGGCGGCCAAGGACATCATGCTGGCGCTGTGCCGTGATGTCGGTCTTGGCACGGTGAAATACGGCGTCGTCGAGTACACCGGCTCGGCGGTCGCCGCGTCGTCCATGGCCGAACGCATGGTGCTGACCAACATGTCGGCCGAGCTCGGCGCCCAGACCGGCATCATCGCGCCTGACCGGGTGACGGTCGAGGCTTTGGCTGCCGCCGGCGTGTCCGTGCCCGAGGCCGCGTCGTGGCAAGGCGACGCGGATGCGATCTACGCGAAGGTGTGGGAGTTCGACGCGAGCGCGCTGGTGCCGCAGGTGGCGGCACCCCATTCGCCGGCGAACGCGGCGCCGGTCGGCGACCATCGCGGCGTGAAGATCGACCAGTGCTACATCGGCGCCTGCACCGGCGCGAAGCTCGACGACCTGCGCATGGCCGCGTCGATCCTGCGCGGCCGCAAGGTGGCGCGTGGCACGCGGCTGCTCGTCGCGCCGGCCTCGCAGCGGATCACGGCGGCCGCGGCCGCCGACGGCACGCTCGCGGCGCTCGCCGAGGCCGGCGCCATCCTCATGCCGTCCGGCTGCGGCGCCTGCGCCGGGTATGGCGCGGGCGTGCTGGCCGAACGCGAGGTCTGCCTCTCGTCGACGGCGCGCAATTTCAAGGGCCGAATGGGCCACTCCGACTCGCTTGTCTATCTCGGTTCGGCCTATACGGTCGCGGCCTCGGCGGTGACCGGCCGGATCACCGATCCGCGGCCGATGCTGGCGGAGAAGGTGGCGGCATGAACGCCGATCGCCGTTCAGGCCGTGCCTTCGTCTTTGGCGACAACGTCGACACCGACGCGCTGGCGCCCGGGCTCTACATGAAGGGGTCGATCGAAACGCTCGCCCGGCATTGCCTGGAAGCACTCGATTCGGGCTTCGCGGGCGCCGTGCGGCCGGGCGACTTCGTGGTCGGCGGCGAGAACTTCGGCATGGGCTCATCGCGCGAGCAGGCGGCGATGGTGCTGCGCCAGCTCGGCGTCGAAGCGGTGATTGCCAGGTCGTTTGCCGGGCTGTTCTTCCGCAACTGCCTCAATCTCGGCCTGGCGCCCCTGGAGTGCGCCGGCGCGGGCAGCATCCAATCGGGTGACGTGCTGACCGTCGATCCCGTTGCCGGACGGATCATCAACCGCAGCCGGGCTCAGACATATTCGTGTGTACCGATCCCCGATCATCTCCTGGAGATGGTCAAGGATGGCGGGCTGTTGCCCCATCTGGCCAAGAAACTCGAACGGCAGAGGGACGTGTCATGACCGCATTGCGCGAGCTCCTCGCTCGGCCGGACATCGTCGTGGCGCCCGGCGTGTTCGACGGTCTGTCGGCCCGGCTGGTGGCCGAGGCGGGCTTTCCCGCGGCCTACCTGTCGGGTGCCGGGATCTGCTACACGCGATTTGCCGTGCCCGATATCGGCCTCGTATCGATGACCGAGGTTGCCGACACATTGGCGGCGATCCGCGAGCGCGCGACCATTCCGGTGATCGTCGACATCGACACCGGTTTCGGCAACGCGCTCAACGTCCAGCGCACCGTGCGCCTGTTCGAGCAGCGCGGCGCGTCCGCCCTCCAGCTCGAGGATCAAAGCACGCCCAAGCGCTGCGGCCATCTCGCCGGCAAGACGCTCGTGCCCGCCGCGGAGATGGTCGGCAAGATCAAGGCCGCGCTCGACAGCCGGCAGTCGCCCGACACGCTGCTGATCGCTCGCACCGACTCCATCGCGGTGGAGGGCTTCGGCGCGGCCCTCGATCGCGCCGCGGCGTATGCCGAAGCCGGCGCCGACATGCTGTTCGTCGAGGCGCCGACCAGTCGCGAGCAGATGAAGGAGATTGCCGGCCGCTTCGGCTTGAAGGTGCCGGTGATCGCCAACATGGTGGAAGGCGGCAACACGCCGCTGCTGTCGGCATCCGAGCTTCAGGGGCTCGGTTTCAAGCTGGTCATCTTCCCGGGCGGCACCGTGCGGGCCCTGGCGTTTGCCCTGCGCGACTATCTGGCCAGCCTTAAGGCCAACGGCACCACTGCCCCCTACCGCGACCGGATGCTCGATTTCGCCGGGCTCAACGATCTCCTGGGCACGGACGAGTTTCGCACCCGTGGCCGGCGCTACGCCGGCGACTGACAACATGATCGATTCCGTTGTCCTCGCGGTGCTCAAGGGCCGTCTGGAGCAGATCGCCGACGAGATGGACGCGACGCTGTTTCGCACGGCGTTCAACCCGATCATCGCCGAGGCGCACGATGCCTCGCACGGCCTGTACGACGCGATCACGGGCGATACGCTCGTGCAGGGCAAATCGGGCCTGCCGATCTTCGTCGGGGTCATGGCGTTTGCCGTGCGGGCGACGATCGCGCGGGCCGCGCGCGGCGACCTCGCTGATGGCGACGTCTTCATCTTCAACGATCCCTACGACGGCGGCACCCATCTCTCGGATTTCAAGCTGGTCCGCCCCTATTTTTACGACGGACGCGTGTTCTGCTGGCTGGCATCCGTGGGCCACTGGCACGACGTCGGGGGCAATGTGCCCGGCAACTACAATCCGGTCGCCAGCGAAAGCTTCCAGGAGGGAATGCACATTCCGCCGGTCAAGCTGGTGAGCGCCGGCCGGATCAATCCTGACATCGTCGACATCCTGTCCTGCAACTCGCGTCAGCCGATCAGCCTGTACGGCGACCTCAACGGCCAGATCAACGCCCTCGACCTGGGGGCAAGGCGTCTGGGCGAGCTGATCGCCGAATATGGCGCCGGCACGGTTGGCGCAGCCTTCGCCGAGCTGCGCGCAATGGCGGCGCAGCTCATGCGCGCCAACATCGCTGATCTGCCGGACGGCACCTATTCGGCCGAGGACTTCCTCGACAATGACGGGATCGTGGATGAGCCGCTCAAGATCGCTCTCGATCTCACGATCGAGGGCGACCGTCTGGTCATGGACTTCTCGCGCAGCGCCGGACCGTGCTCCGGCCCCGTCAACATCGCCCGGTCGACCGCCGTCGCCAGCTGCTACGTCGCCCTGAAGCACATCTTCCGCGACGTGCCCGCCAACGCGGGCTGCCTCGATCCCGTGGAGTTCATCATCCCCGAGACGTCGATCCTCGCGGCCAGGGCACCCAAGCCGGTGGGCGGCTACACCGAGACCATCCTACGGGTCATCGACGTCGTGTTCCAGGCGCTGGCCCATGCCGCCCCCGGCCGGGTGAACGGCTGCGCCTACGGGACGATCAATGCTCTGTCGCTCGCCGGATATCGGCGTGACGGGCGCCGCTGGGTGATGTTCTCCTTTTTCGGCGGCGGGCTCGGCGGCAACCCGGAGGGCGACGGCCTCAATCACGGCAACGCGCCGATCTCGACCGCCACCATTCCGCCCTTGGAAATCCTGGAGGCCGCGTATCCGGTGAGGTTCACGCGCTGGGCCCTGCGCGCGGATTCCGGCGGGCCCGGGCGCCATCGCGGCGGCCTGGGCGCCATCTACGAGCTGGAGTTGCTGGAGGAGCGCGCCGACGTGTTCTTGTTTGGCGAGCGTGGCCGGTTTGCGCCGCCGGGCGTCGCCGGGGGCAAGGCCGGGGCGCTCAGCCGCTTCTATTACCCTCAGGACGGTTCATGGAAGTCGCCCCCCATGGCCTCGAAGATGGTCGGCATTTCCCTCGTGCGTGGCCAGCGCCTGCGGCTCGAAACGCCGGGTGGCGGCGGTTACGGCGATCCGCGCGAGAGGTCCGCAGAGGCCATCCGCCGCGACGTGCGGTTCGGCTACCTTACGCCCGAAGCGGCGCTTCGCGACTACGGCGTCGACGCGGGCACGCCATGACGCGACCGTCGATCGTGGTGGGCGTCGACGTCGGCGGAACCTTCACCGATCTGTTTTTCTACGACGAAGCCTCCGGGGCGCTCGGCACGCGCAAGGTGCCCTCGACCCGGAGCGACCAGTCGGTCGGCTTCCTCGACGGCATAGCCGCCGGCGGCCATCCGTTCCCGGCCCTTGCGGCCGTCGTTCACGGCACGACGGTCGGCACCAACGCCCTGCTCGAGCGCAAGGGTGCCCGGACCGGTCTGATCACGACCGCCGGATTTGGCGACGTGCTGGAGATGCGTCGCCGCGACCGGCGCCAGACCTGGGGCCTGTGGGGCGAGTTCGTCCCGGTGATCCCGCGCGATCTGCGTCTGGAGGTGCCGGAGCGGACGCTCGCCGATGGCACCGTTCTCGCCGCGGTCGATCCGGTGGAGGTGAAGCGGGCTGCATCCATCCTGCGCGAGCGCGGCGCGGAGTCGGTGGCCGTGTTCTTCATCAACTCCTACGCCAATCCCGCCAACGAGCGGGCGGCCACGGCGGCCCTGCGCGAGGTCTGGCCCAACGGCTACGTCAGCGCGTCGTTCGAGATCCTGCCGGAGATCCGGGAGTTCGAGCGCGCCTCGACGACCGCGCTCAACGCCTACCTCCAGCCCGTCGTGGCCTCCTATCTGGGCGCACTCGACGACCGGCTGAGGGAGCAAGGAAGCGAGGGCCGCCTCCTGATCGTGCAATCGAATGGCGGCGTGATGGCGGTCGATACCGCGGCCCGCCTGCCGGTGCGCACGGCCTTGTCGGGCCCCGCCGCCGGCGTGATCGCCGCCACGCACATCGCAGAGACGGCGGGATTTCCCAACGTCATCACCGGCGACATGGGCGGAACGAGCTTCGATGTCGCGCTCATCGCCGGCGGGCGGTCCGTTCTTGCGGCGCAGGCCACGATCGACTTCGGCCTGGTGGTGCGCACGCCGATGATCGAAATCACCACCATCGGCGCCGGCGGCGGCTCGATCGCGGGCATCGACCGCGGCGGGCTGCTGCGGGTGGGCCCGGAATCCGCCGGCTCCGACCCGGGACCCGCGTGCTACGGCAAAGGCAACCGGCCCACGGTGACCGATGCCAACCTGGTGCTTGGCCGGATCAACGCCGAGCGGCCGATGGGCGGCAAGCTGGTGCGGCTCGATATCTCCGCGGCGAAGGCGGCGATCGATGCGGCGGTCGGGGCGCCGCTCGGCCTGGATACCCCTGCGGCCGCCGAGGCGATCCTCCGCGTCGCCAACTCGCATATGGCAGGGGCCATCCGGCTCGTGTCCATCGAACGCGGGCACGACCCCAAGCGCTTCGCGCTCATGCCGTTCGGCGGCGCCGGCGGACTGCACGCCGGGGCCTTGATCAAGGAGGTGGGTCTGGCTTCGGCGCTGGTGCCGCGCTTTCCCGGCGTCACCTCGGCGCTCGGCTGCGTCATCGCCGACATGCGTCACGACTTCGTCCATACGGTGAACCGCCCCCTGGAAGAGCTGGTCATCGACGGGCTCGAAACTGCGCTGGCCGAAGCGGCGCGCCGCGGCCGTGCCCTGTTGGAGGCCAGCGGCGTGGCGCTCGACGGAATCGAGACCCACGCCGAGCTCGACATGTCCTATGTCGGACAGACGCATACCGTCGCCGCCAGACTGCCCGCCTCGAGTCCGGCGAAGCTGGGCCCGGCGGACATCCGGTCCGCCTTCGAGACCGCCTACCGCCAGGCCTTTGGCCGGCTGCTCGACGGCATCGCGCTCCGTGTCTTGACGTTGCGTCTGGCCCTGATCGGCAGGCGGCCCAAGCTCGACCTGGCGCGACTGCGCCCCGAGGGCGGCTCCGTGCCGGACGCCCAGCACGGCGAGCGCGCGGTATGGTTCCAAGGCAAGCCGCACGCGACTCGCATCTATGATCGCCTCCGCCTGCCGGTCGGTGCCGAGATTGCTGGGCCCGCCATCCTCGAGCAGCCGGACGCGACGACCTGGATCGATCCGGACCTCGTGGGCACGGTGGATGGCTTCGGCAACGTCGTCCTCAGGGGCAAGCCATGAGCCGTCGTTTGAATCCCGTCACCACCGCGCTCGTCCTGGTCGATCTGCAGAACGACTTCCTGCACCCGCAGGGCGCCTATGGCCGCGCCGGCCAGACCGCGCCGGCCGTCGCCGCCTTGCCGGGACGGCTGCGCCCGGTCGTCGAAGCGGCGCGGCGAGCGGGGCTGCTGATCGTCTCCACTCATTTCACGCTCGTGCCGGGACGGGACGGGGAGCCGATCATGTCGCCGCACCTGAAGAAGCTGCGGCCGTTCCTTGGCCGGGGCGATTTCGTCCCGGGTGGCCTCGGGCATGCGCTGATCGACGAGCTCCAGCCCGCCGACGTGGCGGTCGAGAAGGTTGCGTACTCGGCCTTCTATATGAGCCGGCTGGAATTCGTCCTGCGCAAGCTCGACATCGCAACGCTGGTCTTCGCCGGCATCGTCACCAATGGCGGCGTGGCCTCGACGTTGCGCGACGCCCATGTGCGCGACTTCGCCACCGTTCTGCTGTCCGATGGCTGCGCCGCGTTCAGCGACAGCGTCCATGAGACCACGGTGGCGGCGCTGTCGGCGATCTCGCCTGTCATGACCTGCGCAGAGTTCGCCGACGCCCTCGGTGTATGACCCCGTTCGCGCCCGCGGTGCTGCCGGCGGACGGGGTGGCGTTTCCTCTCTCCGTGTCCGTTCTGATCGTGGGCGCGGGAGCGGCGGGTCTCACCGCCGCGCTTGCGACCCGGGAGGCCGGCGCCGAGGTTCTGGTGCTGGAGCGCGACGCGGCGGCGCAAGGCTCGACCGCGCTGTCCTCCGGTCTCGTGCCGGCGGCCGGGACCAGGTTCCAAGCCGCCCGGGGCATCAGCGATACGCCGGAGCTGTTCGCCCGTGACATTCAGGCAAAGGCCAAGGGGCTCGCCGAGCCGCGCCTGGTGGCGGCGCTCGCATCCTCGATCGGTCCGACGGTCGAGTGGCTCGCCGATCGGCATGACGTTCCGTTCGATGTCGCCGAGGGATTCCTCTATCCGGGCCATTCGGTGCTGCGCATGCACGGCACGCCCAGGCGCACCGGTTCCGAGCTGATGGCCTGCCTCGGCGCGGCGGCCGCCCGGGCCGGCGTTGACGTCGTGACCGATGCGCATGTGCACGCCTTGGTCGTGCGGGGCGATCGCGTCGTCGGCGTGCGCATCGACCGGCCGGACGGCAGCGTCGACGCCGTGGGATGCGCGGCGCTCGTCCTGGCCTGCAGCGGCTTCGGCGGCAATCGCGAGCTGGTGCGCCGTCACATGCCGGAGATGGCCGGGGCGCTGTTCTTCGGCCATGCCGGGAACCAGGGTGACGCCGTCGCCTGGGGCACGGCGCTGGGCGCGGCGACGCGCGATATGGGGGCTTATCAGGGCCACGGCTCGGTGGCGACGCCGCACAATGTCCTGATCACCTGGGCATTGATGATGGAAGGCGGCTTCCAGGTGAATGCCGCCGGCGAGCGGTTTTCAAACGAGCACCAGGGCTATTCGGAGCAGGCGCGGGCGGTGCTGGCGCAGCCGGGCGGCGTCGCCTGGAACATCTACGACGAACGGCAGCACATTCTGGGCTTGGAGTTCCAGGACTACCGCGACGCGGTGGCGGCCGGCGCGGTGCATTCGGCATCGGACATCGGTGCTCTGGCGCGGGCCTTGGGACTGCCGGAGGGAGCTCTCGCGGCGACGCTGCAGGCAACGCGGGCAATCGCGCTGGGCGAAGCGGCCGACGGCTTCGGGCGCGACTTCTCCACCAAGCCGCCGCTCGCTGCGCCCTTCCATGGCGTCAAGGTCACGGGCGCGCTCTTCCACACGCAGGGCGGGCTGCTGGTCGACGGCAATGCCCGGGTCCTGCGCGCCGACGGCACGGCCCTGCCCAACCTGTTCGCCGCGGGCGGCGCGGCCTGCGGGGTCTCGGGGCCGGAATGCTGGGGCTATCTGTCCGGCAACGGCCTGCTGGCGGCGATCGGGCTGGGCCGAATGGCCGGTAGAACTGCGGCAACGCGGCTGTGATGAGCATGTCGCAGGGCCTGCGCCGGAATGGATTGAGCCGGCGACAATGTCCCGCGCCGAACGTGCCGCTGGCGCTGCCGGCCCTTTCAGCGTGTTCGCGCTCGCGTCGCCTGTTCAGCGAAGGTCCGTTCGTGTCGATCAAGCGTGCAGGCGCAACCGGGCGTGTCGGCGGAGCCGTGCGTCATCGAAACTGAGGGACAATTCGGTGTTGGAGCGGGTGAGGGGAATCGAACCCCCGTCGTAAGCTTGGGAAGCTTCTGCTCTACCATTGAGCTACACCCGCGTCCCGGCCGCGAATCTACCCGTTCAATCGTCGGCGCGCAATCAGGGGCGCGCGTCACGTACCTTGCGAATGAATCGTCGGCAGTGACACACTGACCGCCGCTCGCCGACCGCCACCGCGTCGTCCGGGCGACGAAGGGAGCTCCAGCGGTTGCTGCACGCGTTTCCACTCATTGCAACGGTCGCAGCAGCTCTTGGGCTGGCATTCGTGCTGGGCTTCCTTGCCAGCCGGCTCAAGCTGCCGACCATCGTCGGCTATTTGTTGGCGGGGATCCTGATCGGGCCCCATACGCCGGGCTTCGTCGCGGATACCGCTCTGGCGCGTCAACTGGCCGAGATCGGCGTCATCTTGCTGATGTTCGGCATCGGCCTGCATTTCTCGGTCGAGGACCTGCTGGCCGTGCGCAGGGTGGCGGTGCCGGGCGCCTTCGTGCAGATCGGGGTGGCCACCATCATCGGCGCGGTGGTGGGCGCGTTCTGGGGCTGGAACTGGAGCGCCGGTCTGGTATTCGGTCTCGCCCTGTCGGTTGCCAGCACGGTAGTGCTTCTTCGAGCGCTCGAAGATCGGGAGCTTCTCGAAACGGTGAACGGCAGGATCGCCGTCGGCTGGCTCATCGTCGAAGACGTTGCGATGGTGCTGATCCTGCTGTGCCTTCCTTCACTCGTGCACTGGCAGCAAGGCGTGCCGGGCGGCGACAGCGCCGACGGCGGTGGCCTGCTGGCCCGCCTGTCGCTCACGCTCGGCGCCATCGCGGTCTTCGTCGTCCTGATGCTCGTGGTCGGCCGTCGGGTCTTCCCGTGGCTGCTCGCGCAGGTGGCCCGCGCCGGCTCGCGCGAGCTCTTCACGCTCTGCGTGATTGCCGTTGCCGTGGCCATCGCCTACGGCGCCGCCGAGGTGTTCGGCGTGTCCTTCGCGCTCGGAGCGTTTTTCGCCGGCGTCGTGATGAGCGAATCTGATTTGAGCCACCGCGCCGCGGAAGAGTCGCTGCCGCTGCGCGATGCGTTTGCCGTCCTCTTCTTCGTGTCGGTCGGCATGCTGTTCGACCCGACGATCCTGTTGAGCGAGCCGATCGGCGTCGTGGTCGTTCTGGCCGTCATCATGGTGGTCAATCCGATGGTCGCGTTCGTGTTCGTCGCTGCATCGCGCTATCCGCTCAACACCGCGCTCACCGTTGCGGCGGGCGTGGCGCAGATCGGCGAGTTCTCGTTCATTCTGGTCGGTCTTGGTGTCGCGCTCAACCTGCTGCCGATCGAGGGACAGCAGCTCGTGCTCGCTGGCGCGCTCCTGTCGATCGCCCTCAATCCACTGCTCTTCTACGCGATCGAGCCGGCGCAGGCTTGGATCAAGATGCACTCCTCGCTCGCGTTGCGACTCGAGCGACGCGACGATCCGTTGGCCGAGCTGCCGCCATCGGTCGACGATCGCCGGCTGACCGGCCACGTCGTCTTGGTCGGGTATGGCCGCGTCGGACGTCGCATTGCGGAAGCCCTGGCCGCGCGGGATATTCCGATGGTGGTTGCCGACCAGGAGCGCGAGCGGGTGGAGGGGCTGCGGGATCGCGGCGTTGCCGCCGTGTCGGGTGATGCCAGCGAGGCCGCGGTGCTCATTCAATCCCACGTCGCGCGGGCGCGGCTGCTGATCGTGGCAATTCCCGACGTATTCCGCGCGCGCCAGATGGTCGAGATCGCGCGCAAGCTCAATCCGTCGATCGAGACCATGGCGCGAAGCCACAGCGACGAGGAAACGGAATTTCTGCAGCACGAGGGCATCGGTCGGGTGTTCATGGGAGAGCACGAGCTCGCTCAAAGCATGGCTCGGCACGCCATCGGGCTGCTGACCGCGAGACCGGGTGCGCGAAAGCGTCAAGACGAGGGGTCCGGGCGCCCGAGCCGGTAGTGCACGTCACCAGGGCCGAGAAAGGGACGACGCCATGCTGCGAGCGGCAATTCTGGACGACTATCAGAGCGTGGCGCTCGGTCTGGCCGACTGGGCGTCGCTGAGGGGAGAGGTCGAAGCGATCGCCTTCGACGATCATGTCGCCGACGCCGATGCGCTGATCCGCCGGCTCGAGGACTTCGAGATCATCGTCGCCATGCGCGAGCGCACGCCCTTTCCGCGCGCGCTGATCGAGCGGCTGCCCAAGCTCAAGCTGCTGGTCACCTCGGGCATGCGCAATGCAGCCATCGACGTCGCCGCCGCAACCGAGCGCGGCATCGTCGTCTCGGGCACGGACATGCTGGGCTATCCCACGGCCGAGCTGACCTGGGGCCTGATCCTGGCGCTCACGCGCCGCATTCCCATGGAGATCGAGGCCATGCGCGCCGGCCATTGGCAGGTCGACCTCGGCATCGGGCTGCGCGGCAAGACGCTGGGCGTCCTCGGCCTCGGCAAGCTCGGAAGCCAGGTAGCGAAGGTCGGCAAGGCCTTTGACATGGAGGTGATCGCCTGGAGCCAGAACTTGTCGTCGGAACGTGCGGCCGCTGTCGGCGCGCGTCTCGTCGGCAAGAACGAGCTGCTGAGCAACGCCGACGTCGTCACGGTGCATCTGGTGCTGAGTGACCGCACCCGCGGGCTGATCGGCGCCGACGAGCTGGCCCTGATGAAGCCCACCGCGCTCCTCGTCAACACCTCGCGCGGGCCCATCGTGGGCGAGATGGCGTTGGTCGAGGCGCTGATCAGCCGGCGCATCGCCGGCGCCGCCCTCGACGTCTACGACGTCGAGCCGCTGCCGCGCCATCATCCGCTGCGCGAGGTCGACAACCTGATCCTGACGCCGCATATCGGCTATGTGACGCAGGAGAACTACGCCCAGGTCTTCGGGCAGACCATCGACAACATCCGCGCCTATCTCAAGGGACAGCCGATCCGCATGCTGGCACCGCCCGGCAAGGGCTGATCAGCTCTCGCTGGTGAAGGGCCGCGCCAGGAGATCGCCGATCACCTGGCTGAGGTCGGCGCCGCGGTTGAGCACGGCGTCGACGGCTTGGGCGATCGGCATGTCGACGCCGAGCCGCTCGGCGAGCGCCACGACCGGTGCCGCGCTGAACGCACCCTCGGCCACCGAGCGGCGCGAGGCCAGCAGCTCGGCCAGCGGATGACCCTGGCCGAGCGCCATGCCGAGCGAGGTGTTGCGCGACGTCCCGCTCGTGCAGGTCAGCGTGATGTCGCCGAGTCCGCTGAGCCCCATCAGGGTTTCCGCCCGACCGCCCTTGGCGATCGCAAGTCTGGTGATCTCGGCGAGCCCGCGCGTGATCAGTGCGGCGCGCGCGTTCTCGCCGAGACCGCGGCCCGCGACGATGCCGCAGGCGATCGCGAGCACGTTCTTGACCGCACCGCCGACCTCGGCGCCGATCGGATCATCGGACAGATAGGGACGGAAGCTGCGCGTGCCGAGCGCCGCGACGAAGCGGGTGCTCAAGCCACGATCCGAGGTGGCAAGCGTGGCGGCCGTCGGCAGTCCGCGCGCCACTTCGGCGGCGAAAGTCGGGCCGGACAGCACGGCGAGGGGCCGTCCCGGCAGCACCTCGGCCGCGACCTCGGTCATGAGCAGGAGGCTGCCGCGCTCGATCCCCTTGGCGCACAGCAGGATCGGCACGGTTGATGCGACGTGACCCGTCAGCCTGGTCGCGACCTCGCGCAGGTGCTGGGCCGGCACAGCCATCAGGACCGCGTCGGCCCCGGCGGCCGAAGCAAGATTCGTCGTCACGCCAATTGCCGCGTCGAGCGCCACGCCCGGCAGGTAGTCGGAGTTGACGCGGCGCGCGGCGATCCGGTCCGCCAGTTCGGCGCGGCGCGCCCACAGGCTGACCTCGTGGCCGTTGCGCCGGAGCAGCACGGCAAGTGCCGTCCCCCACGCGCCGGCGCCGATCACAGCCAGGCGACGGATGGATGCCGTGGTCATGCGCCCCCTAGGCCTTGACGCCGGCGCCGATCGCCGGCGGCGCGTCGGGGTCGAGCGGCCAGCGCGGCCGCGCGGCAAAGGCGAGATCGTCGGTCAGGCCGAGGCGCAGCCGTTCGATGCCGGCCCAGGCGATCATCGCGGCGTTGTCGGTGCAGAGCCGCGGCGGCGGCGCCAGGAAGCGGAAGCCGGCCCGTTCGGCTGTGCGCGTCAATCTCGTGCGCACGGCCTGATTGGCCGCCACGCCGCCGGCAACGACCAGCGTCGTCGGCGAGCCGAACTCGTCGACGAAGCGGTCGAGCGCGCGCGACGTGCGATCGGCCAGGGCGTCGGCGACGGCCGCCTGGAAGCCAGCGGCAAGATCGGCGCGATCCTGTTCGCCGATCGTGTGCGCGTCGCGGCCGATCCCGGCGAGCGCATGGCGCAAAGCAGTCTTGAGACCGGAGAAGGAGAAGTCGCAGCCGGGCCGGCCGACCATCGGTCGCGGCAGCTCGAAACGCCTTGCATCGCCGGTCGCCGCGGCGCGCTCGATCGGCGGCCCGCCGGGATAGCCCAAGCCCAGCATCTTGGCTGCCTTGTCGAACGCCTCGCCGACCGCGTCGTCGATCGTCGTGCCATAGCGCCGGTAGCGGCCGACGCCCTCGACCGCGAGGAGCTGGCAGTGACCGCCCGAGACGAGCAGCAGCAGATAGGGAAAAGGCAGGTCTTCGATCAACCGCGCGCTGAGCGCGTGCCCTTCGAGGTGGTTGATCGCGAGGAACGGCAGGCCGCGCGCCGCCGCCATGGCCTTGGCCATCATCATGCCGACCATGACGCCGCCGATCAGGCCGGGCCCTCCGGTCGCGGCGATGCCGTCGATGTCGTCGAGGCCGATGCCGGCACGCGCCTTCGCCGCGCCGAGCGCGCGTTCGATCAGGCCGGGCAGGTGCTGCAGGTGAGCGCGCGCGGCCACTTCCGGCACGATACCGCCATAGGGGCGATGGTCCTCGAGCTGCGACAGCACGAGGTCGGCCAGCAGCGTGCGATCGTCGGCGGCGATGGCGACCGCGGTCTCGTCACAGGAGGTCTCGATGCCGAGCACGATCATTGGTCGGCACTTTACGTGACAGCGCCCCGACTCCGCCAGCGAGCAGCCGCTACCCGCGTCAACCGCAGATCATGTTGTAGAGGTCGAGCAGGATGGCGGCGCCGCGCGTGCCCCAGAGAAAGAGGGCGCCCGCACCGAGCGCCAGCGTCGCGCCCGCGACGAAGCCGATGCCGAGCGTGCGCCCGAGATCGGTCATCGCATCCTCAGGCCGGGGCGGGCTGCGCGGCCAGCCGCGGCATCGGCCGGTCGGCGATCGGGTAGTGCAGCGCGGCGGCGATGAAGCCGAGCATGATGCACAGCACCCACATCATGTCGTAGGAGCCCAGCACGTCGAAGGCGTAGCCGCCGAGCCATGAGCCGAAGAAGCTGCCGACCTGGTGGCTGAGGAAGACGATGCCGTAGAGCATGGACATATATGTCGGACCGAAGATCTGCGCGATCAAGCCCGAGGTCAGCGGCACCGTGCTGAGCCAGAGCAGGCCGAGCGCGCTCGCAAAGATGAGCGCCGACGTGTTGGTGAGTGGCATCAGAATGAACGCGATGAAGACCAGCGATCGGCCGAAGTAGATCAGCGCCAGCACGTATTTCTTCCGGTAGGTCTGGCCGAACATGCCGGCCGAGAAGCTGCCGATGATGTTGAACAGGCCGACCAGCGCCAGGCACCAGGCGCCGACCCAGGGCTCCATGCCGCGATCGGCCAGGTAGGCCGGCAGGTGCACCGCGACGAACACGACCTGGAAGCCGCAGACGAAGAAGCCGAGCGTGAGGAGCTGGAAGCCGCGGTGACCGGCCGCCTCGCGCAAGGCCGCGCCGAGCGACTGCTGCTGCTGCGCGGCGGCACTCGCCTGCTGGCCCGCGAGCCCGGCGGAGAGCGGCACCATGATCAGGCTGGTAGCGGCGATGATAATCAGTGCCTGCGACCAGCCGAACTGCGAGAGCATCAGCTCGCTATAGGGCAGGAAGGCGAACTGGCCGAACGAGCCGCCTGCCGCGCACAGGCCGAGCGCCATGCTGCGCTTCTCGGCCGGTGCGGCGCGGCCGACCACGCCGAGCACGACGGAGAAACCGAGCGCCGACAAGCCGAGGCCGAGCAGCACGCTGCCGAAGACCAGGCCCGTGCCGCTGGTGCTGATGCCGAGCACGTAGAGACCGGCCGCGTACATCAGCGCGCAGGCGGCGAGCGTTCGGCCCGTGCCGTACTTGTCGGCGATGCCGCCGGCGAAGGGCGCGCCCAGGCCCCACAGCAGATTCTGCACCGCCATGGCGAAGGCAAAGACTTCGCGGCCGATGCCGAGATCGGCGCTGATCGGCTTGAGGAAGAGTCCCAACCCCTGGCGGATGCCGACCGACACGGTCAGCAGCATCGCGGCACAGATCAGGATCAGCCAGAGACTGCGCTTCATGTCGGACCTGCCAATGGCGTCGGAATGTCCGCCATCCTGCCCGCAAGGCCTTGCAGGCGCAAGCAAACCGAGCCCGATCAGCCCGGCGTCGATCGCGCACGCGCCATGCCGGCAGCGCATGGGCGCAGCCGTGGCCAGCGGGTTGAGCCTGGCAGACTGGCAACACTTCGTCGATTCGGGCATACAGTCTTTATCGGTTATTTCGGAGTCGGCGGCACAGGCCGGAATTGTCCCGATGCAAGTTCTGATCACGCGCCCGCGCGAGGACGCGGACCGTCTCGTGGCCGAGATGACCACGCGCGGTGTCGAGGTCCTGGTCGAGCCGCTGATGACCATCGTGCCGCGCACCGACGCACCCCTCGACCTCGTCGGCGTGCAGGCGATCCTGCTGACCAGCGGCAATGGCGCGCGCGCCTTGGCCGCGACCACCGACCGGCGCGACCTGCGGGTGCTGGCGGTCGGCGACGCGACCGCGACCGCGGCGCGCACCGCCGGATTCACCCAGGTCGAGAGCGCGGACGGCAATGTCGACGATCTCGCGCGCATGACCATGGTCCGACTCGAGCCCAAGGATGGCGCGCTGATCCATGTCGCAGGCCGCGACGTGACCGGCGATCTTGCGGGTCGGCTGACCCAGGCCGGATTTGCCGTGCGTCGCGTGCCGCTCTACGAGGCCGAGGCGGCCAAGGCGCTGTCCGAGGAAGCGCGCGTCGCGCTGGACGGCGGCGCCATCGATGCCGTGCTGCTGTTCTCGCCGCGCACGGCCGAGACGTTCGTCGCTCTCGTCAACGCCGCCGGCCTCGCCCAGCGCGTGCGCGGCATGACGCTCGTCTGCCTGAGCCCGGCGGTGGCGACAGCTTCGGGCGCGCTCGCCTGGCGCCAGGTCGTGACTGCGCTCGAGCCGACGCAGGCCGAGCTGCTCGCAGCCTTCGACCGGTGGCGCAGCGGCGATCCTGATGCGGCAGCCGCGATCGAGGTGACGCCGATCGAGCTGCGCCCCGGCGGGAGTGAAGGCAGGGGCGGGAGTGAAGCAATGGGCGCATCGGCGGACGCGGGCAGAGGCAGGGGACCGGACGGTGGCGGCGCAGCGACACGGCCCGTCATCGATGTCGATCCTGTTGCACCTGGCGGGGCGTCGTCACCTGCGACCGGCGGCGGCAATCGAACCTGGCGCATCGTCGTGACGGCCGCGCTGCTCGTGTTGTTGGGCGGCATCGTCGCCATTGCGCTGCGGCCGTGGTGGCCCCCGGCATTGACGGCGTTGCTGGCGCCCGCGCCGCCACCCGCAAGCGCTCCCAAGCCGAGCGCGCCAGCTCCGGCAGCCGCTCCCGCCCCGGCCGCGACGCCGGCGCCGGCAAGCCGACCGGCATCCGGAGACGCGGACATCGCGACGCTGCGCACCGCTCTGGCACGTGCCGTCGAGCGTGCGGAGGTCGCGGAGCGGCGCGCGGCCCAGGTCGAGGTGCGGCTCGGCACGCTCGACGGCGAGATCGCGGCACTCAAGTCCTCTCAGGGCCGGCCCGCCGCGCCTGCCCAAGCGCCGGACGACCGATTGGCGGCGGTGACCGCGCGTCTCGCGGAGCTCGAGGCCGAGCTGAAGACACTGGCGCAGTCGGCCGGGGCGCAGTCGGCCGGATCTGCGGGTGCGCCAAGCGAAGGCGAGTTGGCGCGCCGTATCGACGCCTTGGCAGCCGCGATCAAGGCCCAGCCTTCGGTCGATCCCTCCGAACTCGCCGCCTTGCGCGCGGCGAACAGCGCGGCCATGGCCGAGCAGGCGCGGCTCGCGCAGCGGCTCGCCGCGCTCGAGGCACGGCAGTCGGCCGTCCAGGCCGGTGCCGAGCGCGGTGCTGCGCTTGCGGTCGCCGCTGCCCGTTTGGCGCAGGCCGCGCGGGGCAGTCAGCCATTCGCCGCGGAGCTCGAAGCGGTCACGCCGCTGGTCCGCGCTGATCCATCGCTCAATGCGGCGGTCGAATCGCTGCGGCCGCGCGCCGTGTCCGGCGTGCCGACGCCCGATCAGCTGCGCCGGCGCTTTCCGGCGGTCGCGGCCGCGATCAAGGAGGCGGAGCTGCGCGCCAGCCATGGCGGCTTCATCGGCGAGGCGCTGGCGCGCCTGTCGCGGCTGGTCACCGTGCGGCGTATCGAGGCCGCGGGCAGCGGCGGCGACGCGGCGGTGGCGCGCGCTGAAGCCGCGCTCGCGGCGGACGACCTTGCCACGGCCGGCGCCGCGATCGACGTGTTGCCGCCCGAGATCAAGGCGCCGGCCACGCCCTGGCTCGAGGAGGCCCAGGCGCGGCTCGCCCTCGACCGGGTCGTGGCGCAGCTCACGGCTGCCGCCGGCGCGCCGCGCCCATGACCGGCGTCCGCATCATGACGTCATGACCGCATGATCCGCATCATCCTTTACATCGTCCAGGTCGCCCTCCTCGTGGCGGTCGCGGTCTGGCTCGCCGAGCATCCGGGCGAGGTTCGCATCGATTTCCTCGGCTACCGCATCGAGACCTCGGCAGCACTGGTCGCGGCGGCCGTGGCGCTTCTCGTGGTTGCGGCGGCGCTGATCTACCGGTTCTGGCGTAGCCTGATCCAAGCGCCCGGCGATTTCGCGGTGTGGCGGCGCGAGCGCCGCCGGCGCAAGGGCTATCGCGCGCTGACCCAGGGCATGGTCGCGGTCGCGGCCGGCGACGCCGACGAGGCCCGCCGCCAGGCGCGTCAGGCCGACGTGCTGCTGGGTGATCCGCCGCTGACCATGCTGCTGGCGGCCCAGGCCGCCCAGCTCGAAGGCGACGAGGACGCCGCGCGCAAATACTTCACGGCCATGCTCGACAATCCCGAGACCGCCTTTCTCGGCGTGCGCGGCCTGCTCACCCAGGCGAACCGCTCAGGCGATCGTGCCAAGGCGCTCGAGCTCGCCCAGCGCGCTCACGCGATCAAGCCGGACACCCCTTGGGTGCTCGGCGCGCTGTTCGATCTGCAGACCCAGGCCGGGCGCTGGGAGGACGCGCTCGCCACGCTCAAGCAGGCCGCGCGCGGCCGCCAGGTCGGCGAGGCCGAGGCGCGGCGCCGGCGTGCCGTGCTCCTGCTGGCCCAGGCGCGCGCCGCGGAAGCCGAGGGCCGCGACGACACGGCGCTCGACCGCGCCAAGGATGCCATCGACCTGACGCCCGATCTCGTGCCTGCGGTGGCGCTGGTCGCGCGGCGCTACCTCAAGCTCGGCAAGATCAGGCGCGCGACGCGCACGGTCGAACGCGCCTGGGCCGCGACGCCGCATCCCGAGCTGGCCGCGGCCTATGGCGCCATCTGGCGCGACGAGCCGGCGCTCGACCGCTTCAAGGCCTTCGAGCGGCTGGCGCAGCTCAAGCCCGAACATCCCGAAAGCCACATTGCGCTCGCCGAGGCCGCGCTCGAGGCGCAGCTCTGGGGTGCGGCGCGAAATCATCTGGAGCAGGCACGCAAGGCGGAGCCGTCGGCGCGTGTCCTCCGCCTGCTGGCTAGGCTGGAGGAATCCGAGCACAACGATCTCGACGCGGCGCGCCGCTGGCTCGAGCACGCCGCGGTGGCCGTCGCGGCGCCGCAATGGGTGTGCACGAGTTGCGGCGCGGTGTCGGCCGAATGGACGCCGCTTTGCGGCCATTGCCATGCCTTCGATGGCTTGCGCTGGCAGGCGCCGGTGCGGATTGGCGGCGGCGAAATCGCGCCAGCCGTCGAACCGGTCGGCGCGATCTCAGCGCCGCCACGGTCCATGAGCGGCGCTCAGCCCGGAAGCTAGCTGCGATGTCCGCCCGCTTCGTCGTCGTCGTGTCGGTGATCATCGAGCGCGACGGCAGGGTGCTTCTGCTGCGGCGCAGCCGGACCGTCGAGCACGCGCCCGGACGATGGGACGTCGCGTCGGGCCGCCTCGAAGCGGGCGAGACGCCGAAGGATGCCGCCCGCCGCGAGGCCGCCGAGGAGACCGGTCTGTCGGTCGACATCCTGGAGCCGCTCGACACCTTCTTCTTTCGCCGCGGTCCGGCGCGCGACGAGGCGATCGGCATCACCTTTTGCAGCGGCAATGCGCGCGGCGAGGTGACGCTCTCCGCCGAGCACGACGAAGCGCGCTGGGTTGCCCTCGACGAGCTCGGCGGCTACGAGGTGGCGCCCGGCTTGCGCCGCTGCATCGAGTTGGTGCTGGGACGAGCTCGCTGACTGGGAGTGTCGCCCGGACGCGGCGGCGCATCTTCAATTGACAGCCCCGGATGCCCCCGCTTCACTAGCCGCCGCAACGATTTGAGGGGGAAAATCCGCCATGGCGGACAAGCGCGCGCGCAAGAAGGCCGAGGAACTGCGCAGCCATCGCTGGTACGGCGTCAAGGACATGCGGTCCTTCGGCCATCGCTCGCGCACCAAGCAGATGGGCTTCACGGCCGAGGATTACGGCGGCAAGCCGGTCATCGCCATCATCAACACCTGGAGCGACATGAACACCTGCCACACCCATTTCCGCCAGCGCGCGGAAGAGGTGAAGCGCGGGGTGTGGCAGGCCGGCGGCTTCCCGGTCGAGCTGCCGGCGGTGTCTCTGGGCGAGCCGATCATGAAGCCGACCACCATGATGTACCGCAACCTGCTCGCCATGGAGTGCGAGGAGCTGCTGCGCGCCAACCCGATCGACGGTGCGGTGCTGATGGGCGGCTGCGACAAGACGACGCCGGCCCTGCTGATGGGCGCCATCAGCATGAACCTGCCGGCGATCTTCATGCCGGCGGGTCCGATGCTGCGCGGCTCGTGGCGCGGCCAGACGCTGGGGTCGGGCACCGACACCTGGAAATACTGGGCCGAGCTCAAGGCCGGCAATATCGACGAGAAGGCCTGGATGGAGATCGAGGACGGCATCGCGCGCTCGCCCGGCACCTGCATGACCATGGGCACGGCCGCCACCATGATGTCGCTCGCCGAGACGCTGGGCATGACCTTGCCCGGCGCGTCGTCGATCCCGGCGCCCGATTCGCGCCACGCCCACATGGCGAGCGCCACGGGGCGCCGCATCGTCGAGATGGTGTGGGAGGACCTGAAGCCATCGGACATCCTCACGGCCAAATCCTTCGACAACGCCATCGTCACCACCATGGCGCTCGGCGGTTCGACCAACTCGATCATCCACCTGGTGGCGCTCGCCGGCCGCGCCGGCGTCAAGCTGGACCTCGACCGCTTCGACAAGCTGTCGCGCACCACGCCGCTGATCGCCGACATCCGCCCGTCCGGCCGCTTCCTGATGGAAGACTTCTTCTACGCCGGCGGGTTGCGCGCAACGCTGGCGCGGCTTGGCGATCGGATCGACGGCTCGGCGCTGACCGTCAACGGCCAGAAGTTAGGCGAGAACTATGCGGGTGCCCAGACCTACAACGACGACGTCATCCGCCCGCTCAACAATCCGCTCAACGCCGAAGGCGGGCTTGCCGTGCTGCGCGGCAACCTGGCGCCTGACGGCTGCGTGATCAAGCACAGCGCAGCCGAGCCGCGCCTGCTGCGCCATTCCGGCCCGGCCTTGGTGTTCAGCGACTACAACGAAATGGCCGCCAAGGTTGATCGCGACGATCTCGAGGTCACGCCTGATCACGTGCTGGTTCTGCAGAGCGCTGGCCCGCTCGGCGGGCCAGGCATGCCGGAATGGGGCCAGCTGCCGATTCCGAAGAAGCTCCTGAAGCAGGGCGTGCGCGACATGGTGCGCGTGTCCGACGCGCGCATGAGCGGCACCAGCTACGGCGCCTGCGTGCTGCACGTGGCGCCGGAATCCCATGTCGGCGGGCCGCTCGCCTTCGTGCGCACCGGCGACACCATCCAGCTCGACGTGCCGAACCGGAAGATCGAGCTCAAGGTCGACGAGGCCGAGCTCAACCGCCGCAAGCAGGCCTGGAAGCAGAAGCCCGCGATCTATCCGCGCGGCTACGGCCAGATGTTCGCCCGCCACGTGACGCAGGCCAATCACGGCTGCGACTTCGACTTCCTGCACGGCGGCTCGTCCGTTCCGGGGCTCGCCATTCCCGATCCGGAGATCCACTGATGGACATGCCCGTCAACAAGTTCAAGCGGGCGATCCAGGCGGGCACGCCGCAGATCGGCATCTGGTCGGCGCTCGCCAACAACTACGTGTCGGAGGCCCTGGCCGGCGCCGGCTTCGACTGGATCCTGCTCGACACCGAGCATTCACCCAACGAGCTGCCCATGGTCATGGCGCAGCTCCAGGCGGTCGCCGCCTATCCGACCCAGGCGGTGGTGCGGCCGGCCTGGAACGACCTCGTGCTGATCAAGCGCTTCCTGGACATCGGCGCCCAGACGCTGCTCGTGCCCTTCGTGCAGAACGCGGAGGAGGCCAAGCGCGCCGTGCGCGCCGTGCGCTACCCGCCCGAAGGCATCCGCGGCGTCTCCGGCACGACCCGCGCCAACCGCTTTGCCCGTGTGCCCGACTATTTCAAGCGTGCCAGCGAGGAGGTCTGCCTGCTGGTCCAGCTCGAGACGCGCGTGGCGCTGGGCGAGCTCGAGAAGATCGCGGCGATCGACGGCATCGACGGCATCTTCATCGGTCCCGCGGATCTCGCCGCCGATTTCGGCAAGCTGGGCACCTCGGGTGATCCCGAGGTGTGGACGGCGATTTCGGACGCCGGCAAGCGCATCCGCAAGGCCGGCAAGCCCGCGGGCATCCTGGCGCCGGTCGAGGCCGACGCGCGGCGCTGGCTCGACGAGGGCTTCACCTTCGTCTCGGTCGGCGTCGATCTCGGCATGCTCGCCCGCGGCGCCGACGCGCTCATCAAGAAGTTCAGGCCCTAGATGTCTGCCTCATGCTGAGCCTGTCGAAGCATGAGGCTGCTGCCGCGACTCCGATCCATCCATTGAATGCCTGATACGCGGTGACGTCCTCATTCTTCGACATGCTAAGGGTGAGGTATTCATTGAAACTCTGACGCCGGATTGATGCCCATGAAAACCACACCCGTCACGCTCGACGACATTCCCCGCTCCGTGCTCGCCGTGCCGCCGCTCGCGCGCAATGCCGATCTGGCGCTCGACGAGTACGAGAACTGCCGCCTGATCGGCTATCTCGAGAACGGCGGGGTGCGCACGCTGATGTATGGCGGCAACGCCAACTTCTACAATGTCGGCGTCTATGAATATGCCGGCATCGTCGATTTCCTCGAGGAACAGGCGAGCGAGGAGACCTGGGTCATCCCCTCGATCGGTCCGGACTATGGCCGCATGATGGACCAGGCCGACATCCTGCGCCGGCGCGCGTTTCCGACCGCCATGATCCTGCCGCTGCAGCAGCAGGCGACGGTCGCCGGCGCCGAGGACGGCATCCGGCGCTGCGTCGACCGCTTCGGCCGTCCCGTCATTCTCTATATCAAGTTCGAGGGCTTCCTCTCGGTCGAGGCGATCCAGCGCCTGGTCAATGACGGGCTGGTCGCGGCCATCAAGTATGGCATCGTGCGCAAAAACCCGTCCAAGGACGATTACCTCGCGCAGCTCGCCCAGGCGGTCGACAAGCGCATGATCATCAGCGGCATCGGCGAGCGGCCGGCTGTCGTGCACATGACCGAGTTCGGCCTCGCCGGCTTCACCTCGGGCTCGGTCTGCATCGCGCCGCGCGGCTCGATGGCGATTCTCGCGGCGCTCAAGGCGGGCGAAGTGGCCAAGGCGAAGAAATTGCGCCAGCGCTACATGCCGCTCGAGGATCTGCGCGACGAGATGAACGCGATCCGCGTGCTGCACGATGCCGTGCGCCTCGCCAGGATCGCCGACACCGGGCCGATCCTGCCGATGCTGTCGAATCTCAGCGACGAGCAATGCGCCAAGGTCGAGCCGGTTGCGCGCGCGCTGCGCGCCGCCGATGAGGCGATGGCGTAGCCGAAGCCGGCGTTGGAACGGGGGTCACCCCTGCCCCGGATTAGTTCGTGCAAGATTTGATCCCCTCCCCCTCTGTGGGGGAGGGCAGGCTGGGGGCAATGCAGAGATCGATGATTCCCAAGTTCGACTCCGGTAGCGTCGCTCCATGATCCTTTCCGCCGATCTCCTCGATCGCCAGCTCACCGCGATCTTCACCGCCTGGGGCATGCGCCCCGATCAGATTGCCGACACGGTGCGCGTGATGCTCTATGCCGATCTGAGCGGCATCGATTCCCATGGCGTGTCGATGATGCCCGCCTATCACCGCATCCGCGCCGAGGGCAAGCTGACCATGGCGGCGGTCGTCCGCGTGGTCCGGCAGACTCCGGTGACGGCCCTGGTCGATGCGGGCGGCGGGCTCGGCCACGCGGCCGGCGTGTTCGCCATGAACCTCGCGGTCGAGCGCTGCGCCGGGCTCGGCATCGCCGCGGTCGGCGTGCGCAACTCCAATCACTACGGCGCCGCCGGCTTCTATGCCCGCATGGCCGCCGAGCGCGGCTTCATCGGCATCGCCACGACGTCGAGCTGGAAGGCCTCGATCGTGCCGACCTTCGGCTCCAAGCCGATGTTCGGCACCAACCCGATCGCGTTCGCCGCGCCGGCCGGGCGCAATCCGCCCTTCGTCATGGATTTCGCGACCAGCACGGCGGCGATCGGCAAGTTCACGCTCGCCCACCGCGCCGGCAAGAAGATCCCCGAAGGATGGGCGCTCGGCGCCGACGGCAATCCGACGACCGATCCCAAGGTCGGCCTCGACCTCCGCCTGCTGACGCCCTTGGGCGGCACGCGCGAACAGGGCAGCCACAAGGGCTATGGCCTCGCCGCCATGGTCGACATCCTGTCCGCGACCTTGAACGGCGGCTCCTTCGCCGCGACGCGCGAGGAGCGCTACGGCAAGGAGGCACGCTTCAACATCGGCCACTTCTTCCTGGCGCTCAATCCAGCCATGTTCCGCGAAGATGGCGAGTTCATCGCGGAGATGGACCACATGATCGACGCGCTGCGCGCGGTCAAGCCGGCCGAGCCGGGCCAGCCGGTGCTGGTCCATGGCGATCCCGAGGAGACGGCGCGGCAGGAACGCATGACCAAGGGCATTCCCGTCGCCGACTCGCTGGTCGAGGAGCTGCGCGAGATCGCGCGCGCCTGCAACGCTCCGGACCTGATCGGCGGGCGGAGCAGGACGGGATCGGCATGACGGCCGACGCCGTGCTCATCACGGGTGCCAGCCGGGGCATCGGCCAGGCCATCGCGCGGCGCATGGCGGAAGCCGGCCACGCGATCATCAACCTGGATATCCTGCCGCCCGAGCCCGGCACGCCCGAGGCCGCCAACTATCTGCGCGTCGATTTCGTCGATCGCGACGCAACCGCCGCCGCGCTCGCGCGGATCACGGCCGCGCACGAGGTCACGCGCCTGGTCAACAATGCCGGCATCGCGCTGCCCGGCGATCTCGAAGGGACGACGCTCGCGGATTTCGAGCGCACGGTCCAGGTCAACCTGCGCGCCGCGCTGCAATGCGCGGAGGCCGTGCTGCCCGCGATGAAGCGCCGCCGCTTCGGCCGCATCGTCAACATCGCGAGCCGCGTCGTGCTCGGCAAGACGCTGCGCACGGCCTATGCCGCGACCAAGGCCGGCATCGCCGGCTTCACCCGCACCTGGGCGCTCGAGCTCGGTCGCGAGGGCATCACCGTCAACACGATCGGGCCCGGCCCGATCGCGACCGACATGTTCACGAGCGCCAACCCGGCCGACAGTCCGCGCACCAAGGCCATCATCGAGGGCATACCGGTCGGCCGCATGGGCACGCCCGAAGACGTCGCCCATGCCGTCGCCTTCTTCCTCGACGACCGGTCATCCTTCGTGACCGGTCAGCTTCTCTATGTCTGCGGTGGGCTGTCCGTGGGACGCCCGGACTGAGGCGGGCGGAGGATCGCCAATCGGCCAGACCCCAGGCGCAGATCCCGAACATTCCGGCTTCGACCCCCTCGCGCGCAGCCCCGGAAATATGTCAGATTAGGGCCAGAAAACTCAGCAATCGGGTCACCGGGAGGAAATCACATGCTGAAGCGCATCCAGTTCTCGTCAGCCGCACTTGCCCTTGCCCTCGGCGCGGCGTTGCCTGCGGCCGCTGCCGACAACTATCGCTTCATGACCGGCCCGCAGGGCGGCGTTTGGGTGCCGCTCGGCGGCGCGATCAAGAACGTGTTCGAGAAGTCGATCCCGGGCGTGGCCGTCCAGGTGCTGCCCGGCGCGGGCATCGCCAATGTGCGCGGCATCGACGAGGACAAGGCCGAGATCGGCTTCGGCAACTCGATCTCGACGGTCGACGGCGTCAACGGCGATCCGCCGTTCCCGCGCAAGGCGGCCAACGTCTGCAACCTGGGAAGCCTCTATCCCCAGTATTTCCAGGTCGTCGCGCTGGCTGACGCCAAGATCAACTCGATCAAGGACCTCAAGGGCAAGTCGATCGCGATCCAGCCGCGCGGCAACACGGCCGAGCTCGCGACCAAGCAGATCCTCGAGGTCCACGGCCTGAAGTACGAGGACATGAAGGTCAACTTCATGTCCTATACCGATGCCGTCTCGCTGCTCAAGGACGGGCACGCCCAGGTCTTCACCGCCGGCACGACGATCCCGTCATCGGCCGTCATGGACCTGGCGGCGGCGCGCGACATCAAGCTGATCGACCTGTCCGACTCGGTCGAGGGCATGCGCAAGATCAACAAGGGCTACGCGGCGGTCACGCTGCCGGCCAACACCTACGCCAAGCAGGACAAGCCGGTCACCAAGATCGGCTACGCCGCGCACCTGATGGTGTCGTGCAAGCTCAAGGAAGATCACGTCTACCAGATGACCAAGCTGATCGCGGCGAACATGAAGGACTTCTCCGTCATGAACAAGCCGATGGAAAGCGTCACGCCCAAGATGATGGCCGACGATATCGGCGTGCCGTTCCATCCCGGCGCGCGCAAGTTCTACCGCGAAGTCGGCGCGATGATGTAAAGGCCGCCTTCGAGTTCGACCGAACGCCCGCGAGGCAAGAAACCCGCGGGCGTTCTTTTGTTTGATCGGGAAAGAGCCGGCGGGGGGCCGATGCTGGGGAAGCTGACCTACAAGCAGGTGATCGGCATTGCCATCGGCATCATCGGCGCGGCGATGTCGCTCTACCACATGTACGCCATCGCCATCGCGCCGCCCGAGGCCATGATCTTCCGCGGCTGGCACCTGCTGTTCGCGATCGTCCTCGTATTCCTGATCTACCCGACCAACGCCAAGCGCGGGCAGGGCAACCCGTCCTGGATCGATCTCGGCCTGGTCGCGTTGTCGATCGCGTTCATCGGCTACATCTTCGTCTATTACAAGTACATCATTAACCGCATCTACTACATCGACGACCTGCTGCCGGCCGACATGGTGATGGCCGTGCTCGCAGTGATCCTGGTGCTCGAGGCTTCGCGCCGCGCCGTCGACTGGATGCTGCCCGTGACCGCGCTCGCCTTCGTCGCCCATGCGTTCCTGTGGACCGGCGTCGACGCCCAGCGTTTTCTCGACCAGATGTACATGACGACCGAAGGGATCTTCGGCTCGACATTGGGCGTCTCGGCCGCCTTCGTCGTGATCTTCGTCATGTTCGGCAGCTTCATGGAGCGCACGGGCACGGGCCAGCTCTTCATGGATTTCGCGCTCGCGCTGACCGGCCGGCAGACCGGCGGCCCCGGCAAATGCAGCGTCATCAGCTCGAGCCTGTTCGGCACGATCTCCGGCAGCGCGGTCGCCAATGTCATGGTCGACGGTCCGATCACCCTGCCGCTGATGAAGCGCAGCGGCTTCACGCCGCATTTTGCCGCCGGCGTCGAATCGACCGCGTCGACCGGCGGCCAGATCATGCCGCCGGTGATGGGTGCGGCCGCCTTCGTCATGGCCGAGTTCATGAGCGTCAGCTATTTCCAAATCTGCATGTGGGCCATCATTCCCTCGGTCCTCTACTACGTGGCATGTTTCGCCGCGGTGCACTTCGAAGCCAAACGGCATGGTCTGCGCGGATTGTCGCGCGAGGAGTGCCCGCGGATCGTCCATGTGCTGAAGGAGCGCGGCCACCAGTTCATCCCGGTCGCCATCGTGCTGGTCGGCATGTTCAACGATTACAGCGCGCCGCTGGCCGCGCTCGTCGGCGTGCTGTCCTGCTTCCCGGTCGCCTACCTGCGCAAGTCGACGCGCCATACGGTCACATGGGCGAACATCTGGGGTGCGCTCGTCGACAGCGCCCGGAACAGCCTGGCCGTCGCGCTCGCCTGTGCGGCGGCCGGCATCATGATCGGCACGATCGCGCTCACCGGCCTCGGCATCACCTTCACGCAGCTTGTCCTCGGCCTGGCCGAGCACAGCCTGTTCGTGGCGCTCGTCATCACGGCCATGGCGAGCCTTGTGCTCGGCCTGGCGCTCCCGACCACGCCCTCCTACATCCTGACCGTCGCGCTGCTGGTGCCGGCGATCATCAAGATGGGCGTGGTCGAGCCGGCCGCCCACATGTTCGCCTTCTACTACGCCATTCTGTCGGCGATCACGCCGCCGGTGGCGCTGGCCGTCTTCGCGGCGGCGAGCCTCGCCAAGGCCGACATGTGGAAGTCGGGTTGGGCGGCGATGAAGATCGGCGCCGCCGGCTTCGTCGTGCCGTTCATGTTCGTCTACGATCCGGCACTGCTCATGATCGGCGAATGGCCGGACATTCTGATGGCGACGGCGACCGCCAGCATCGGCTGCATCCTGCTCGCCTCGGGCCTGCACGGCTTTCTGCTGCGCTCGGCGGTCATGTGGGAGCGCGTGGCGCTGGTCTCGGCCGCGCTGCTGCTGGTCAATCCGAACTGGGTCACCGACCTGGTCGGCGCCGGGCTGCTCGTCGTCGTGCTGATCGCCCAGCGCGCGATGCCGGGGATGGAGACGCCGAAGCCGGCATGAGGATCAGCCCGGCGCCTTGCCGGGCACGCCGTATTTCCGCGTGAACAGCCAGCCCTGCGCGGTCTGCTTGGCGACGACGTCGCCGATCTCGCGCAGCCTGACCTCGGCCGGCAGATTGCCGAACATCGAGCGGTCCCAGTTGCCGGCGAACAGCACGGCGTTGTTGCCCGTGAACGGCTCGCCGAGCAGCGGCGGCGCGGTCGGCAGGCTGAACAGCCAGAGCTCGTCGAGCCGCCCCGCAGGTCCAAGACTCGGATCGAGCTCGCCCGTGTGGCGCACCGCCGGACCCAATGGCAGCGAATGGCCGTCGCGGCCGAACACGGGGATGTACTCGCTCGGCGCGGCCACCGTGATGGTGCGCTCGCCCGGGAAGAAGCGGCCGGTCCAGATGTCGTGCCACAGCCCTTCCGGCAGGTAGACGCGCACCTGGCCGCCCGGCTGCAGCACGGGCGCCACCAGGATCGCCGACCCCAGCATGTACTGCGTGTCGAAGGGATGGGCCGCCGGGTCCTTCGGGAAGGCGAGCGCCATCGGCCGGCGCACCGGCAGGCCCGAGCGCGACGCCTCGGCAAGGCAGCCCTGCAGATAGGGCAAGAGCCGGTAGCGCAGGCTCAGCCACTCGCGCAGGATGGCCAGCACGCCGGCATCGTGGCGCCACGGCGCGTTGGCAGCGTCGTGGATGCGCAGATGGGAGCCCAGCACGCCGAATTGCAGCCAGCGCAGCCAAAGCTCGCTGTTCGCCTGCGTGCCGGCGGGCGGCAGAACGACTTCCGTCGCGTGCGCGCCGCCGCCGCTCAAGGACCAGGAGAGCGCGCCGCGCACGCTCGCCGCCAGTCCTTCCCAATCGGCCTCGGCATCGCCGCCGCATGGGGTCGCGCGCGCCTGCGTGCCGGTCCAGGCCGCACGGCTCCACACCGGCCGGCCGGCGGGCGCGGCGCCGAGCGCGGCGATCAGATCCGCCGGGGAAATCGTGTCGGCCAATTCGAGCGCATCGCCCGCACCTGCGCGCGTGCAGGCGCGGAAATGGTGCGACGCCAGATCGCTCGAGGCGGCCCCGGACATGACATCGCCGGCCAGCTCCGCGCCGCGCCAGTCGCGCGCGGTCGCGGCGGCATCGCCGGCCGCGACCCAGGCGCCGAGCGACCACAGGGGCTGCTCGCCGACCCGTCCAGTCAGGGCCGCGAAGCGCTGGATGATCTCCTCGGGTGTCGCGCCACCGATGAAGAGCAGATCGAGGCGCTCGTCCTCAACCTTGATGACATGGGCGCGCAGCGACCATTGGGGATAGCCGATGCCGTTGACCACGTGACCGCGCGTGTGGACGAACAGGCCCCAGCCACGCGGGCTCCACACGAAGGGGACGTTCTTGGCCGAGCGCTCCGAAGCGACGCCCGGGCTCGCGTGATTGGCCGAGACGATGAGCTGGCCGCGCCGGTCGAGCGGTCCGAACTTCTCGCCGAGACCGTGGACCGGCCGGCTCGTGTCGAGTGCGAAGGCAAGCCACCAGCCGTCCCTGGCGCGCGCGACGGCGGGGAACGGCGCCGCCCCGCCGGCAAAGCCCGCCGACTCGACCAGCGTCTGGCCCTCGATCGAGAAGCGCAGCCGCAGCGGCCCGCCCAGCACCTCGAGCACGAGACCGCCATCGGCGATCCGTGCGCTGCCCGGCCCGGCTTCGACCGGTGCCGCGTCGCCGGCCGTTGGCTGGCCGAGCAACCCGGCATCGGCGCCGCCGCCCAGCGTCATGCGCAGCACGCCCGGCGCATGGCGGGCGAGCGTCAGCGGGCCGGCGTCGGTCGTGAGCTGGCTGGCTTCGCCCGCGAGCTTTTGCAGCGTGGCGGCGCCTGCGGTTGGATCGTCGGTGCTGAAATTCATCCCAAGCCATTGCCTCATGCTGAGCTAGTCGAAGCATGGGCCGTTGCCACCGCTCCGAGGTTGCCGGTGAGCGCCCGTCTGCGGCTGTCGTCCTCGTGGTTCGCCCCTCGTCAAGCTCGGGAGGCTCACCACGAGGTATTCGGGCGACCGGAATCCTACCATATCTTGGCGGATGCCCCGATGAGACGGTCCAGTTGCGTTCCGCCCGGCTCGTCGCTATCTTCCCGGCCGCAGACGGCGTCTGCGCTTGGCCGCATGCACACGTCCGGAATGGACAAGCCCCAATAGCTCAGCGGTAGAGCAACCGCTTCGTAAGCGGTAGGCCGTTGGTTCAAATCCGACTTGGGGCACCATCATTATTACACAACGGTCTTGGCGCATTTCCTGACCTTCCGGCCGCCAAGGCCAGGACGCCGGCAATGTTCCCCTCGACTTCGATGATGGCTTCCCCTCGGCGCGTACCGGGAGTGACCACGATCTGTTCTATCAAGCTGCGGAGCGCATCGGCTGCCGCAGCGCGCTCGGCGGGAGCGCTGGAAAGCGCCTGCTCGAGCTGGACAACCTGCTGGCGGTAGCGCTGGGGCAGGTTGGGGTGGAGTTCAACGATCGTGGCTGAAGCCGCGATCTCTCGCTGCTCGGCAACCAGGCGTGCATGCTCGGATTCGAGTGTGGCCAGCCGTTCGCGTAGCGTTGCTGGCGCGGTGCCTTCCTCGATCGCCTTGACGATGCGCTGGATGCGCCGATCGACGTCGGCGGTAGCGGCGCTGTTGGTCGCCTTGCGCGCAGCGCGAGCACTCTGCAGCCCCTTCATCGCGGCGCGATACTCGCGCGCGAATTCAGTGAACAAGTCTGGCGCTATCAAGCGTTCCTTGATGCCGGCGAGGACGCGCGCCTCGAATTGATCGCGCCGCACGGTGGTGATGTTGTCGCATGTGCCGCTCTCGCGGTGCGTGATGCAGCCCATGCGGTTTGTCGCGCGCATGGCGAACGATCCGCCGCAGCTGCCGCATTTGGCCAGCCCGCTGAGCAGGTGGCGCGGCCGGCGGGCGAGGTGCGGGCCGTGCTGAGCGAATCGCTGTCGGCGCGTCTGGACGTTCAGCCACAGGTCATCGGGCACGATGCGCAGCTCGGGCGCGGGGATCGTCACGCGCTCGGCCGCGGGCACTACGCGCACCTCGCGCACGCCTGTCTCCGGGTTCTTCCGATAGTTATGGCGGCCGAAGACGATCTGGCCGGCATAGAGCCAGTTCATGAGGATGCCATTGTTGCGCTGCCGGTGGCCGTTAATCGTGCTGGCATTCCATTGCTTGCCGCGCGGGCTCTTGATGCCGTCTCGGTTCAGATCGGCGGCAATCGCGCGCGGGCTGCGACCGGCGGCGTACTCCTTAAATATGCGCAAGATAACCGCGGCCTCGGCCGGCTCGATCGCGCGCCGGCCCTTCTCGATCTCTCCCTTGGGGCCGACCTCGACGATCTTGCGATATCCGTAGCTGATGCCTCCGCCGGCGCGGCCGGCCTCGACGCGCCCGCGCTGGCCGCGCCGAATCTTCGCCGAGAGGTCCTTGATGAAGAGCGCGTTCATCGTGCCCTTCAGGCCTACATGCAGCTCGTTGACATCGCCTTCGGCCAGCGTGTGAATCCGGATGTCCAAATGCGCGAGGCGCTTGAACAGGCCGGCGACATCCTCCTGGTCGCGCGAAAGGCGGTCGAGCGCCTCGGCGATCACCATGCCGAAGCGGCGCGCGCGGGCGGCGGCGAGCAGCGCTTGCATGCCCGGGCGGTTGGCAAGTCGTGTGCCGGATATTGCTGCGTCGCTATAGACCTCGACGACATCGGCGCCGAGCTGGCGCGCCTTCTCGCGGCAGAGTCGAACCTGGTCTTCGATCGAAGCCGCGCGCTGCATCTCGGTCGAGTATCGGGCATAGATCGCGCAAAGCATTTTAGGCCTCCGGTATCAGGCGCCTCAGGTGAGGGACGCTCAACCTTTCGGCGAGGGCGGAAGCTTGCGCTCCGCCTGGGCCTGATGATCCGCTGCGGCGGTCGCACGAGCAAGAGCCCGGACCAGGGCCTTGAGCGCGGCCAAGGCCTCCGGCGGCTCGCCGCGTCCGCCGCCATTTCCGGGCCTTTCCGGGCGCTCTGCCGGCGCGGCGGCGTCCGCCCATTGGGACGCGGAGGCTGTAGCGGTGAGCGCAGGCTTGGGCATGGGCGCGTTAGCGGCGGCCTGGGGCGCCGCGGGGATCGGCGTCGGGGGTTGCTTGCCATGGCTTGATGGCCGGCGCGACCATCGCGGCATGGCGCAGGGGCTGAAAATCGGGACGCTCGGGGAATGCGCGGCCAGTGGGCATGATTTCCAGTGCTATTGCGCCAGCTGCGGGCATCGGCGCTTCATGGCCGCCGGCGAATTGGCCCAGCGCTATGGCGCGGCCCCGGGGAAGAAGCCGAAGATCAGGGCGAGGATCGCTGCCAGCGCAATCAGGGCACGCCAGCCCGCGGGCGTCATCAGGGCGGGCCAGTGCAATCGGCCCGGCCTGTCCGGGCGCCTCATGTGCTCCTGCCCAGGGCG